>RRZU010295983.1_pt1 | contig 127187 bp, 103 predicted proteins | sample 2165561 | NCBI WGS metagenome assembly RRZU01 (sample SAMN10456909, study PRJNA506462) | wastewater metagenome | isolation source: wastewater sludge | place: USA: Moscow, Idaho
AAAAAGAAAGGTATTTTTTTATTCCATGAAACATTATGAAATTATTGCGAAAAATTTATTAAAAAAGTCTAATATTATCAGTGTATTAATGCTTTTTGTCCTTTTTTATTCTTGCAGTAAAGGCAATAATAATAAACAAGAAACATCTAAAATAGACTCAGTAAATGATGGATTTCCAAGTAACTTGGCAAAAATTGAAGTCCAAGAACCTAATAAATTTATTTCTAAATTAGGTGAAACAAAGACACAAAAAATCAATATAAAAAATACAAGTAATATTATAATTAAAGACATTTCTATTAATAATTTAAAGACGCCTTTATTTATTTTCAATAATCGCTGTTTGGGAAGATCTCTTGTGGCAGGACAATCTTGTAGCATGGACATTAAGTTTTCTCCAAATAAAATAGAAAACTCTTTTCAAGAACTTATAATAAATTATTATAATGAAAATAATTTATTAAGTTCAAAGTTATCAATCCCCTATCAATCAATTGGAAATGGAAAAATTTCTATTTCTAAAATTCAACAATTGTCAGCTAATGCATCAATTAGTACAGATACAAAAACTGTTACTTTAAAAAACGAAGGTACAAGCAAAGCTAAATTAATGTCTATTCATGGTTTGCAATTCCCCTTAAATGTCCAAAATTTGAATTGTAGAATTGGTAAAATAATGGACCCAGGTGAGTCTTGTAATTTTAACGTTGTATATTCTCCTAGCAGTGCAGAAAATGGTACTCAATTTTTGCAAGTACAATACAAAGATGATTTCGAAGTGTTATTAACTGAGAGTAAAATTTCTTATTTAGCCACGGGAAAAGTTGAACTTAACTTTAATTCATTTCCTAAACTAGAAACAGAAATAAACAAAGAAGTCCAAAAAGTAATTATAATTACCAATAATGGAAATCAGGCTGCTGAAATTATAAAAATTCATCCACTAGAAAATCCACTATTTATTAAAAATGATACTTGTTCTTTGCTAACTGCATTAAATTCTGGAAAAAGTTGCGAAATTAATGTAGGATTTAAACCAAATTCCGAAGTTGAAAGTATGCAATTACTAAATTTAGAATTTAGAGAAAATGATCAAATTTTGTCAAAAGAAATAGATATTTTTTATAAAGGAAATTTAAAAAAATATCCACCAAATTATACTTACCCTGATGGTTTGCGAATTACGTCATTTAATACAATGTTACTTTCTTCAGCATTATTTCCTAATTACAATATGAATTTTAGAGCAGATTTAATTAGTAAAGCTGAATTCTTAAAATCACAAGATATAGTTGTATTTCAAGAAATATTTGACAATAATGCAAGTGATATTCTTCTTGGAAATTTAAAAAAAGATTTTCCTTATCAAACACCGGTAGTTGGAAGGACAAAAAAAGGTTGGGACGCTACGCTAGGAAAATGGAATAATCTTATTACTGAAGATGGTGGAGTTTCTATTATAAGCAAATGGCCAATTGAAGAGAAACAGCAATATATTTTTAAAGATTCCTGTGGAGGAGATGCCTTTTCTTTGAAGGGATTTGCTTATACAAAAATTAATTTTAATGGTACTTATTATCATATTATTGGAACTCATCTCCAATCAGAAGATAGTCTTTGTTTGTCTGATTCTGGAGGAGTAAATAGTAGAAAATCGCAAATAAATGAAATTGCAAAATTTATTTCCGAAAAAAATATACCTCAAAATGACTTTGTTTTAATTATTGGAGATATGAATATAGATAGAAATAATACCTCAGAATATGAGAACATGGTAAATACATTAAATGTAAACCAGCCAAAATATTTAGGTGTACCATATTCTTTTGATACTAAAAACAATGGATTAGCAAAAGAGCGTTATAGCTCTTATAAAAGCGAAAATTTAGATTATATTTTTGTCACTAAAAATCACAAACAAATGCAAAATTGGCATAACTTAACAATTGATCCTCCCTCAGAACAATGGACAGTTTTTGCTAAAGAAAGAACATGGGCATATACGGATTATTCGGATCATTATCCTGTTATGGGATTTGCATTTGCAGATAATTCAACTCCAACAAAATCCTATATTCCAGAAAATGGGAACTATAGTAAAATCAAATTAATGAACTTAAAAGAAGGAAAATATATATCTCATAATTTAAATCCAAGTGAAATTATTAAAATATCGGAAAATTCTTTTGGCCCTTATACAACCTTTAATATTTCCAATAATTTTTCAATGAGAGACAATGGTTGTATTTTAACAGGAGATAAAATACGAATTGAATCAACACAAAATGTTGGATATTTTTTAGGGAAAAATAACAATAATACCTACAATCTCCAATCTGGCTCTAATTCTGCTTTGTCTGAATTAAGCATTGAAATTATAAATAAAATTGATAAATGTCTAAAAAGTGGAGATACAATTATGCTTAAAGATGATTATAAATATTTAATTTCAATGGATAATTATCTAAAAAATTCAGATATTTTTCAAGATAATAATGAAAAATTTATTATAACTATTAATGAAGTCCCTAAATATATAAACTTTACAGATTTATTAACTTATAGAGATTAGTAATTTATAAAAAATTTATAATAATTTCGTAAAAGAAGTTTTTATAAATTTGTTGGAAAACGAATAAATACGGAAGTACCAATACCTTCTCTGCTTTTTATTTCAATAAAACCATTATGCAAAGCAACCATACTTTTAACCATAGATAATCCAAGTCCTAAGTTATTGTTACTGCTGTTTCTTACAGTTTCAACTTTATAAAAGCGATCAAATATATAAGAAAGATTGTTTTCTGAAATTCCTACTCCTGTATCAGATACCTCAATATTTAAAAAGTCTTTATTAGATTCAGCTTTTATCAAAATTTCCCCATTTATTTTGTTATATGTAATTGCATTTGAAACAAGATTACGGAATATTCTTAAAAATAAAATTTTATCAACATTTAATTCTATATTTAAATTACATTTTATTGTTAAATTAATACATTTCTCTTCTAAAAGTGGTGAATATAGGTCTTTTATACGCAAAAATTCTTTATTTACATTTATAAGTTCAGGGTTAATTTTAATATCTTTTTTTTCTGCTCGAGAAAGAAACGTAAGATTTTCTATAATTTTTACTAAACTTTCGCATTCTTCAAGGTTTGAAATTAAAATATTCTTATAATCCTCTTTTGATTTATCTTTTTGAAGTGCTACTTCAATTTCAACTTTAAGAGTATTTACTGGAGTCCTGATTTCATGAGCAATATCGTCTGAAAATTGGCTAACTCTTTGAAAAGAATCTTCAAGTCGCATAAGAAGATCATTAAAAGAATTTTTAATAATTAAAAGTTCTTTTGGTAGCCAGCCTGACTGAACTTTATTATTTAAGTTTGAAAAGTTTATTTTACGAATATTATTTACAATATTATTTAATGGACTTAGTATTGCTTTTAAAACAATTAGAGAAAATACCAATAAAATTAATAAAATTAATATTGAAGAATAAAATATTTTTTTTCTGTTTTCTAATTGTTCAGATATCTTTTTAGTTTTTTCTAATAAAAATTCGAATTTTAAAATATTATTTTTTGATTTAACTTCTTTTTTTACGTAATAAAAGTAAATAGAATTTCTTTTTCTGATTAAAAATTCATTATTTGGAGTAAGAGGGTTATTATATTCATCCTCATCTATATCATCTTCTAACTTATTTATAAATTCATTCATTCCAGGTGACATAAAAATAACTTTATTATTTATTAAATCAATAACTTTTATGTAAGATTTTTCCCTTCTATCATAAATAAAGAAAATATTATCAAAAATATTTTCTTTATTATTGTGTTTTAAAGAAAAATATTCAATGAATTTTTCAATATTTAAGTCATAAATATTTTTTTCATTTTGATTATTTATTGCGGAAATATACTTCATAAAAATTAATTCACTTGCAGTGACAAATACAATAAATGATAAAATATAGCAAATTAAAATGCAGTTTATTAAACTTATTTTAATTTTATTTAGTTTAAATTTTCTAAAAATAGACAAAATGTCCTCTTGTTAATCAATTTCAGAACTAAACATATAACCAAGACCTCTTACAGTTTTAATAAATTTTATATCAAAATTATCATCGATCTTTGCTCTTAATTTTTTAATGTAAACTTCAACCAAATTTGTGTCTGTATCAAAATCTATTCCCCAAATTTTTTCAAATATAACGCTTCTAGAAACTGGTGAATTCTCATTTTGAATTAAAAAATTTAATAATGTAAACTCTTTTGGAGTTAAATTTATTCGTTCAGATCCTCTAAAAATTTCATTTTTATTAAAATCGATTTTAAGATCGTGGCATATAAATATATCTTTTAAAATAGAAGGTCTTCGTCTTAATATGGATTTAATTCTTGCAAGTAATTCGGAAAAAGAAAATGGTTTTACAATATAATCATCAGCTCCTAAGCTCAATCCTTTTACAATATAATCAACATGATTTCTGGCAGTAAGCATGATAATATAAGATTTATTATCATTCATTCGCAATTTTTTTAAAATTGTCCAACCATCCATGCTAGGAAGCATTACATCAAGAATAATTAAATCATAATTATTTATTTGTGCTAGTGTAAGACCTTCTTGTCCATCTGTTTCAGAGTCAACAACAAACCCATTTTCAGTTAAACCATTTTTTAAAAACTTAGAAGTTTTTATTGAATCTTCTATTAGCAATATTTTCATTAAATTATCCTTTAATAAAAAATTAGAAATCTGCTACAAATAATAATTTGTTATTACTTTTAAGTTGCACCCTTCTAAACGGAATTATCGGCTTTGTTTCATAAAAATTGAGAAAAGCAAAGGTTTAATTCCATAAATTCCTTAAATAAACTGCTAGGGTACTTTGATGGGGTCTGTCGCAAAATTGAATTGTATGAGTTAATCCAGAGGTTCAAGTTTGAACTGAAGGTGAGAAGGATGGAGTTTAAAGGCAGGCATAGGAAGTAAGAATTTATATTAACCTCAGTCCGTGGTTGGTACCTTGCTTATCCTTTAAGCTACAGGCAAGTAGAAGAAATGCTGAAAGAACGGGGATTGGAAATAGATCATTCCACAGTCCAACGTTGGGTAGTGGAATATTCTCCGAAATTATTGAAGAAGTTCTCTGGTCATTAGAAGCGTGTAGGTACAAGCTGGCGCATGGATGAGGCTAACATTAAGGTAAAAGGAAAGTGGGTCTATCTATATAGGGCGGTGGATAAGCTTGGGCAGACCGTAGACTTTCACCTTTCAAAACATAGGGATGGCGCTTCCGCAAAACGTTTTTTCCAGAAAGCAATTCGTTCCTCTGGAAAGCCAGAGAAGGTGAATATTGATAAAAGTAGTTCTAATACCTCTTCTTTAAACGACATAAATCGTAATTATAAACCAGGCTTTCAAATTCAGATCAGGCAAAAAAAGTATCTTAAAAATAGGATAGAACAGGATCATCGATTTATAAAAAAGAAGTGTAAACCCTTGTTAGGTTTTTTCTCTTTTAAATTTGCAAGGGCTACTTTAGCTGGGATAGAGCTTCATAACATGCTTAGAAAAGGGCAGTACAAATTCAAAAGTCATTTACTTCTTTGGAAGTAATTTAGCTCCCTCGCTGGATAATTGCGCCTAAAATAGGCAATCTAAAAAACATTCAAATCCTTCTTTGTTACCTTGAACTTTTTTGAGACAGAACCAAAAAACTTTATTTTTTAGAATTTCCAAAAAATTATTAAAATTTAATTTAAATTACAAATTATAATACCTAATTTATTTATATATAATTCAAGAAATATTTTATTTTATAAGATATATTTATTATTAATATTTTTTATATTTTATTGATGCAAAAAAAAAGTTATGGTATTTTTCTAATCTTATTTCCGTAACGATAGAACTTGTTCGCATAAAACTTTTTAAACTAGCTTGTTGAAGCATGTAATTTTATATGCAAAAAAAGCGATTTATTCAAGGAGTATTTGCATTGAGTTATTTGAAATTTCCTTTAAAAACTTTAGGTCTTTCTCTTTTTGTTACGATAGCATTAAATGCTTCAGCTGCGAATAATTCGAATTCATCAGAATTAAAACAAAACTTAAGTATTGGTGTAACGCCACAAATGCCTTTACAAGAAACATTTGATGGATTGTATCACTCAAATGGTACTGCTTCTATTATTTCAGAACCAAACTATCAGTCCCTAAATTTTGTTTTATCTGGTCAAGAAGAAAGCGACAATAAAACTTTAGTGTTAATAGCAAAAGATTACTTAATTCAAAATGCAAACAGATTTGGGTTAAATCAAAAATCAATTTCTGATCTGACTGTTACTTCAATAAGACAAAATAGTGATTTTTCAGTTGTACGTTTAGAACAAAAGGTAAATGGACTTCCTGTTTATGGAAGCTCTATTGCCATTACAATAAATAAAAATAGTAAAATTACCTTTGTTGCTAGTAATACAATTACTGGAATTGATTTTGATAAGAAGTTTATTTCAAATAATAAATCTAAATTAACTAAAGAACAAGCGGTCTCAATAGCGAGCTCATATTTAGGGTTTAAAGAGTTAAAATTTAATAAAGCGGATTTGGTTTTTTATAAAGAACAAAGCGGAAATCAATATGAAACTTGGAAAGTAAGAGTATCTCCAAAAGGAGAAAAGGCTTCCGAGTGGGAATTATTAATTGATAGTTCATCTGGAAAAATATTAAGAGCAGAAGACAAGTTAAGAAGAATTGAGGGAAAGGGAATGGTTTATAAACCAGATCCTGTTACGGCAGCTCATCATGTCTATGGTGACAAAGGTTTTGTAGATAATACTGACTCGCCAACATCAAGTAATACATCGCAAATGCCTAAAGACTCTCCTGTTCTAACAGCAGCAAGATCAAGTGTTACTTTAAAAGACATTAGTTTATCTAACGGGAAATATATTTTAGAAAGCAAATATGCAAAATGTGATGACTCAGAACAGCCAAAAGATAATGCTTGTCCTGCAGAAGTAAAAGCAGAATTTAATTATACAAGATCAAATAAATATTTTGATGCTGTTACTGCATTTTATGCAATTGATACTTATATGCGTTATGTAAATGAAACTTTAAATGTTAAAGTCATGCCATACCAATATAAAACTGGTGTGAATTATGATCCGCATGGTCTTAATGGGGATGACAATTCACATTATTCTGAAGGTTCTGGAAAAATGGCTATGGGTCAAGGCGGTGTTGATGATGCGGAAGACTCCATGGTTGTTATTCATGAATTAGGACATGGAATTCATGATTGGATTACACATGGAAATGCAGGTAACTCAAGTGAAGATGGTATAGGTGAGGGCACTGGAGATTATTTAGCTTCAGGTTATGTTCGTGATCTTCCTGAAAACACTTGGAAACCAACGGATCCGCAATACAATTGGGTAATGCGTTGGGATGGTCACAATCCCTTTTGGCCAGGCCGTGTTTCCAATTGGAATATTGGAAGAAAATATCCAAGCGATGTTGTGAATACGGGAGACTCGCATAAGTCTGGACAATATTGGTCCTCTTGTAACCTTGTTGCACGTGATAAAATTGGTGGTGTTGCGATGGATAAGGCATTTTTAAATGGTTTATCTAAAACAATAGAAGCAACAAGCCAAGTGGGGGCAGCTCAAGCTATTATCAATGCGGCAAAAGATATGAACTATACAAAAGATCAAATTAATGCCATTGCCTATGCTTATAATACAGCTTGTACCTATAACGTTAAGGTACCAGTGACAGAGTAAAAGTTTTTATAAAAAACAAAATAGTATTTGCTTCTAAAAACAAATTATATTAATTATAACTCTCAAGTTCAATATAAGAAAATATCATAGTTTATCCCTAACTTTGGGAGTTATAATTTATGAAAATGATTACTTTATTATTTTTTGTTATGATTTCGATATTTCTATATTCTTTTCAAGACAATCAAACTCAATCTGATAAAACAAGTGAAGTACCAAAAGAAGTTTATGGAGATAAAAATAGTATTAAAAAAATAAAAATAAGCAATGGAGGAGCTGGTCCAACTGGAATTTTGAAAGAACTTGCAAATGACTATTTATCTATTCATAAAGAAAGTAAAATTTCGATTGAGTGGTATCAAAATATTTCACTAAATAGTTTAAATCTTTTAAAAGAAAAAAAAGTAGATATTGCTTTAATTTATGAACCTATTGAAGCAAAAAAAGTTATCAATGAAGGATTAGCTAGTAATTTGTCTACTATATTTAATGATCATTTTATTATTGTAGGACCTAAAAATAATTATGCTAAATTAAATAAACAAGATTCTCCGGCAAATTCATTTGCAAAAATATTCGATTATTCTGAGAATAATCCTGGAAAAAAAGTTTTTTTATCAAGAAATGATTTTTCAGGAACAAATGAAAAAGAGAGACTTTTATGGAAATTGATTCATAAAGAACCATATACAGAAAATTTAGATTGGTATTTTAAATTCTCTGTATTTCCAGAAGATGCATTATTAAAAGCAGATAGTGAAAATATGTATACAATAACAGACTGGGGAACTTGGTTAAAGGCATCGCACAAACTGAAAAATTTAATGGTATATATAAAAGGTGGATATGAACTATTGAATCCTTGCGTCGCTTTATTACAACAAAACCCGAATACAGAATCCATTGAATTTTTAAAATACCTAAAAAGTGAAAGAGCTCAAAATATAATAAAAAATTTCGGAAAAGAAAAATATAATGGGAAATCCTTTTTTACCGAAGCAAAACAAATTGATTTTTAATTTGATTCGCAATATTTTTTATAATACTTTAATAATTCATTTTGAAATCCAAATAAACTAAGTCCTCCTCCAGAGTGAATAAATAAAATGTTTCCTTGCAAGTTATTTTTTTCTATAATTTTTTTACCTTCATGAAATAATTTTGCACTATAAATGGGATCGGTAATAATTCCATTATTCCTACAAATATCAATTATACTTTTAAATGTAGTTGCATTTGTAGAGCCAAATGATTTTGCTGAGATTGGAAAATACAATTCGTATTCTGATAAAGTATCTATTTGTATTTGAAATTGTTTTTGAAAATAAATGAATGAAGAATGAATTGAATTGTTAAATTCCTCTTTATTTCCTGCAACTTGTAAAACATGTATTTTGGTGTTTTTGTTTAAATAAGAAAAACCTAAAATTAAAGAAATAGCCATTAAACCCGTTCCAGAGTCAATAAAAATATGATTAAACTCTAAATCATTTTCATTTTCATTTTTAATAATATCAAAACATAATGAAAGTGCTCCTGGTAAAGCTTCTTTCATATTTGCTCCCTCTAAAATAACTCCAACATTTATTCCTTTTTCTTTTTTATGATGGCAATAATTATCAATAATTAAATTTAAACTACTAAAATCATTTTGATTTAAAAAATGAATATTATTTTTTTCTACTAACAAGGAAGTAAGTAAAAAATTACCATGCCTATTTTCATTTTTTATTTCTGGGAGAAATAAAATAGGTTGTATATTATTTTCTATTAATAATTGAGATGCGGTAAGTATATTGTTTGAATATGCTCCTCCCTTAATTATAACTTCTTGATATTTATTTTGTACTAAATAAGGAATTAAAGATAAGTATTTTCTTAATTTGGATCCGCTCGCTCCAAAACCAAGTTCATCATCTCTTTTTACAAAAATGGAATTTAAATTCGAAAATTTTTGTAATTTATGAATTCGGGAGGTTGTTGGGTAATTTGCAAAAGAAAACGAATAAACTTTTTCTTTAAAAGAATTTAGTTTATTTATTTGTAATTGAGATTTCATGAACTTCCTAAAAAATACCTGTTACAATAAGTGAGGCTCCCGGCCTATAAACATTTGTATTATCGGGTAATACCCGATCGTATTCAAATGATGTACTAAATGTACCTATTAACCAGTCTTGTATAAAGTAATTTATAGCTGCTGAGGGAATAAATTTATATTTGCTTTGAATTGGTGAGATAAAAGTATATAAAAAGTCGAAGGTATTGCTAAATTTTAAACTCGTTTTTGAATTAATGGAATAGCTGGCAGAAGGAGTCGCTATGATTTCAAATGTACTTCCTACTGTATCTGATGTATTAAACATGATTTGTTCTTGGCCTTGAAGGCTTAAATCCAATACAAAAAGACTGTATTGTCCTAAACCCATTTGATAATACTGATTGTAAACTAAACCGCTTCTTTGATTCGAAACAGAACGATCGGATACATCTATTTGGACACCTGCATTTAATTCAAGTGATTTATAGATTCCTCCTCCTAAAAAATAAAGATTATCTTGTTTATTATCAACAAAAACGGCCCCACCCGTTTGGTAGATTCGCACGGTATCATGTTCTTTTTTTTCTTCATCTTTCAACCAGCGTCTCGTTTCATAAATGCTTCCTTCTAAAACAAGAGCATCTAATGAGCTATATCCATTTGTTAAATTTTTAATATAAAAGAGTTTTGCGCCTCCTCCTAAAAACCAACCATCGTTATTTGATTCTTTAGAGCTATCGTAGGAGTAAACACCACCTGCGATTGACCTGAAAACGCTTTTATCACTGTATTGACTTGGTAAAGATTGATTTTGTGCAATGGATAAAACATTTGAATCGTATTGAACTCCTAAAGGAACAAATACGCTCCAAGGTTTTTCAATATTTATTCTTTTTAAAAACTCGGCGGCAGATTGTCTTAATGAGGGATCGAGTTCTGTATCCCAAACAGCAGACTGAAACGTATTTTTTGCTAATAACATTTTATTGTTAAAAAAATAGGGCACGCCAACATAATATCCGTATTCATGGTCTACTTTACTACCTTTTGGAATATTTTTATGAGCAAGTAAAAATTCATTTTCAGCATAGGGATAATTTTTTTCTTCAAGATAAATTAGCCCAAGTTGCCAATGAGCCATTGGAAAATTACTATCCATTTTTTTTGCATGATTAAAATATTTTTTTGCATCTTGATTTTGATATAAACCTTTTTTTGCAAAACCTAAATAATATGAAATTCGAATGTCTTTATCTATTAAATTTTGAACTGGAGTTAATAAATTTAGCAACTCAAAATATTCTTCATTTTCTGCTAAAATAGCGGCTCTATCTAAAATTTCGGAGAGATTATCAATATTTTTTGTTTCATATCTCGCTTTTAATTCTTCTTGTGTTGTAGTAAAAGCAATAAAATAATCTATTGTCGAGCTATTTGGAGATGACAATGGTTTAATTGAACCGTCTTCATAAATTGTGAATTCAAGACCCGTTCCTAGTTTAATTTTATCTTCTTTAAATTTTTCAGATTCCTTCATAATACGAATATTAGGGATAAGCTGTGCTTCTCCACTAAATACAATAATTTTAGTAAATAATTTATTATTTTCTTTTCCTCTTGTCATAACCACATCTGTTCCACGAGAAACAAGAATTTTTATTTCTTCTGTTTCAATTTCCATTTTGTTCGTAAAGCTTTCCGTATTTTCATCGGTATCATTTCGACTGCCAGAAGCTTTTACTCTTAAACTTCCTAAATTTAATTTAGATCTTCTTAATTGATCATCATCGGTAGGGCTTTGAATGGATAAATTAGAAGAAGGTAACAAAAACCATAATCCTGATTCAGAATCTGAAATTTTTAAAGTATCTAAATTATCTGTTTGAAAAATTCCTTCTTTCCAATTAAAAAATCTTGAAACTGATCCAATATAAAGAATATAATCTCTTTGAATAAGTGTTCCTTTTCCAAAAATAGCAGAAACTTTTTGGCTTGAAAAAGAATCAATCGATTCATTTTTTGGTTTTACATATTCTGTTTCTTTGTTTAAAGACTTAGAATCAAAGCCTTCTTTAGAGCGAATTTCAAATTCATAGGTATATGTTGTTCCTCCATATTCATTAAATGTAATGATATCGAGGATGGGCGCTCTTTCTAAATAATCTGATTCTTTAAGGACAATTGGGCAATAAACTCCAGTACATATTTTTTTATTATTAATTGACCATATTATCTTTGAGTTTTGAGATGAATAATCATCGCCAGGTGATACTTCCAATAATACTTCTTTATCATAAGCAGCTTGAATATTTAAAGGAGGGCCAGAACGTAAAGTAGGAAGCCCTTCTTTTATAAAAGTCTTAGGCAATTGAGCAAATATTTTGTTTTCAAAAAAAGGAAAAATAATAAAACAGAATAGTATATGGATAAAAAATAAAAAATTATTTTGAATTTTCCTCATAAGCTTCCCCAGCAAGGAGACTTAAAATTCTCTTTAATTCGGTAATTGTTCCGTTACTATCCTGAATAAAGTTCTTTTTACGAATGGCAAATATAAGTCTACCATCTGGAGTAATGCGCATGCCCTTTACCTTGCGATTGCAAACATCAAGTATGCGTTTTACAAGTAGTTCACTTGATTCATCATAAGAATCTGGTTGTAATACCCCTTTGCCAAGACGCACTTCTGTAGAATCTTCACCCACAATGAGTGATATTGCTCCCAAGGATAATAACCATCTTCTTATTCGAGCAAGTTCTGATAAGTTTTTCACTTCAACAGGAATCGTACCAAAACGATCTTCGCATTCTGTGATAAGGTTTTGCAATGCGCTTTCTTGACGAGCACCAAAAAAACGACGGTATGTTTTTAAACGTTCTCTTGAATTTTCAACATAATTTTCAGGTATTTGTGCAATAAGAGGAATTTGTATTTCAACTTCAGCATGATTTGTTACTTTATTTCCACCAAGAGTTTTAATGGCATCATCTAACATTTGTAAATATGTTTCTAATCCCACATCGCTTACTTTTCCACTTTGTTCATCACCTAAAATATTTCCTGAACCTCGCATTTCCATGTCATGACTCGCAATAACGAAACCACTACCTAATTCTTGATGTTCCTTTAAAATTTCAAGTCTTTTCATTCCTTCTTGATCATCTTTTGCGTTTTGTGATGTTAAAAAGTAAGCATAACCTCTAGTTGATCTTCTCCCAACGCGTCCTCTTAATTGATAAAGTTGTGCTAAACCAAAATAATCTGCATTTTGTACAATAATTGTATTTACGTTTGGCATATCTATTCCAGATTCAATAATTGTAGTGCATAATAAAATATTAAATTTTCCATCTAAAAATTCGATGATCGTTTTTTCAAGATCTTTTTGGGTCATTTTTCCATGACCTATGCATATTTTAGCGTTAGGAACAATTTTATGTAAATATTCATATACACTATTTAGCTCTTCTACTCGATTATGAACATAAAATACTTGTCCTCCTCTGTTTAATTCAAACTGAATACTTTCAATAATAATAGATTCTTCAAAAGGACAAACAAATGTTTTTGTTGCTAAACGTGATTTTGGTGGGGTGGTAAGTAAACTTAAATCTCTGAGTCCTACCATTGCCATTTGTAGTGTTCTTGGAATGGGTGTTGCTGTCATGGTTAAAACGTCAATACCATAAGAGATCGATTTGATTTTTTCTTTTTGTAAAACACCAAAACGTTGTTCTTCATCAACAATTAATAAACCTAAATCTCTAAAATCGATATCTTTCGATAAAATTCGATGAGTTCCTATTAAAATATCAATTTCACCTTTTTTAAGTTTTTCGAGAATTTTTGAAGCTGAAGTAACAGAGCGATCTAATATACAAATATTTGCAGCAAAATCGGAAAATCGTTCTATTAATGATCTATAATGTTGATGTGCTAATACTGTTGTTGGAACAAGCCAAGCCACTTGTTTTCCATCCAATATACTTCGATAAGCAGCGCGCATAGCAACTTCTGTTTTTCCAAAACCAACATCTCCACATAATAATCTGTCCATTGCTTTAGGTTGATTCATGTCGGACATAATTTCTTTTATGGCGCGCAATTGATCTAAAGTTTCATCAAAAGGAAAGGCGTCTTCAAAAGAAATATAATCTTCATCAATTTTAGAAAAAGCGTGGCCTGGTGTCATCGCTCTTTTTGCTTGATGTTCCATAAGTTCTTTAGCAAGTTTTTCAACATCAATTTTAGCTTTTGCTTTTCTTTTTTCCCAAGAAGTGCCTTTTAAGCTATCTAATGAAGTTCCTTCTGAAGAGCCAATATATTTTTGAATTAAATTTAATTTATGAACAGGCACATATATTTTATCGTTTTCAGCATATTCTAAAGCAAGGAAATCGCCTGTGATATCAAGAATTTTAATGGTCATTAATCCACGAAAACGTGCAATACCATGTTGAACGTGGACAACAAGATCTCCCTCTATAAAATCAGAATATTGCGCTGTTAAAAATGCCTCCGAATTTTCTTTAGAGCTTTGTTTTGAATCGATTTCGGTAAAACTTTCAAATTTTTCGGCGCTAGCGACTCCTCGTATCCAATTTTCAGATATGGCCAAAGTTCTTGATTGAGGTAAATAAAAACCTTCTTTTGAATTGAGTAAACAGCAATGAATTTTGTTTGTTACTTTATTCCCTGATAAATTATGTGATAAAATATCTTTTATTTTAAATTTTGGAATGTTAATTTGATTTTCGGATTCGTTGTTAATATTAAAATATTTTGACGATATTCCTATAAATTCTAAAAAACTATCATTTGTATTAGCTAGAATTAAAATATTTTCAATTTTATTTTCTAAAAGAAAGTGATTTAGTTTTTCAATTCTATTAGAAAGTTTTTGTTTTTCAATTTGTTTTAAAACTTCTGATATGTCTTTAGGGAAAGAATATCTTGACTTAATAGAATTTGCTATTGTTAAGTATTGTTTTGCTTTTATAATATTAGGAAAAACAGATTCTATTTTTCCTACAGGGTAATTTTTTCCAAAAGCAGCGGTGTATGAATTTTCATATAATTTTTCTATTTCATGAACAGATTTTAAAAAGTGATCTTCTTCACCAATAAAACATATAGAAAGGTTTATATTATTTTTTATAGAAATTTCATTTATATATTCATGAAATGATTGAAAATGATCTTGAGAAAACATATAGAATATATCATCAATACCAGCAAAAGGAACATTGGCTTTTAAGTCTTCAAGTAAATTAGAGCGGCTTACTCCCATCACTTTTTGATGTAAAATTGCGCTATTAAATTTTTCAACAGCAAATTCTAGCTGACTTTTATATGGCCATACAAATTCTCTAGAAGGTAAAATTGTTACTTTATTTAATGTTTCAAAAGATCTTTGATCAGAAGCTCGAAACGATCTTATTTTATCTACCGCATCACCAAATATCTCAATACGTGATGGCGTTTTTTCTCCTGGAGTCCAAAAATCAACAATAGAACCTCTGACACAAAATTCACCAACTTCTTCCACTCTTTGAACTTGCAAATAAGCGAGTTGAGACAATTGTTCAATAAGGAGATCGGGATCGAGATCGTCACCAACTCTAATTTGATATTTATTTTTTTGAATCCATTCTATAGTTGGAAAATTTCTTGCGAAACCAGCAATGCTACATATGATTACTCTAGGAAAATGGGACGATAATAAAAAAGAAGCTTCTACTCTTTTGGCAATAATTTTTCGAGCAGATTCAAATCGAAAAACACCAGCTTGAAAGAAACCTGGAATATAAAGAATATCTTTTGAAGTTAAGTATTCATCGGAAGCGTTTTTAATAAATTCTTCAAATTCTTGAGCTTCAGCTTCTGTATTCGTGATAATAATTTTTGTTAACTTAGGATTTTCAATCAGTGTAGCAATTGTTTCTATCAGACTAGATTCAACCGAAAATAGATTCATAAAGTAAAGTTTCCTAATTTTGAATAATAAAAATTTTCACCAATTAAATTCAGAGCCTTGCTGACGGTCGTTCAATAAAGAAACAGCTTCTAGAATAGGTATATCTTCATATAAAACTTTATAGGCCGTATTTATAATTGAAGTTTCAATTCCAAGTTTCATACTGAGTTCATTAGCGCTATTTGTTGTTGCGATTCCTTCTACAACTTGAGCCATACTTTTTAAAATATTTTCTTTACTTTCACCTTTTGCCATTCTTAAACCAAATTGTCTATTTCGAGATAAATCACCTGTGCATGTTAAAATAAGATCGCCAACTCCGCTTAAACCTAAAAATGTCATAGGATTTGCACCTAACTTTACACCAATGCGAGCAATTTCGGCGAGGCCTCTTGTTATCACGGCAGCTCGTGCATTATTTCCTAATTTTAGACCATCAACAGCACCTGCTACCATTGCAATTACATTTTTTAAGGCACCAGAAATTTCTACTCCTATGATATCCTTGGAGTCATAAATTCGAAAATGAGGACGATGCAATAAATTGGAAGCTATATTTAAAAGTTCTTCGTCTTTTGAGGCAACAACAACACAAGTTGGCAAGCCTTCAAGCATTTCTTTTGCAAAACTAGGTCCGCTTAAAGATCCAATGGAAGCATTTTCTTGCCAAATATTTTCTAAAATTTGGGATGGTAACAAAAGAGTTTTTTGTTCTATCCCTTTAGCGGCTGAAATGATGTTTATTTTTTTTGTTTCTTTATTTTTAATTTGTTCTGTTTTTTCCCAATGCCGATACATCCATTCGCTCACATTTCGTAAACTTTGACAAGGGATAGCTAAAATTATTAATTTATAATCACTAAATTTTGAATTAAATTTATCGAATGTTTCCATTTCACAATGTTTAAGAGTATTATGACGCTTAAGGGATTCGAATGGATCCGCTTCTCTTGCAATGATTTTTACTTGATTAGAAGGACTATGAATGCAAGCGGCGATTGCTGTTCCAAAGGCACCAGCTCCTATTACGAGGGTCTTATTTTTATTTGTTAAGGCCATAGTAAGTATACTCCTTTAAGTTTCTTCACTGTTTTCAAGTACCTTTATTTTATAATTTAGTGAAGGTTTCTTTATTAGATTCTTTAAATGAAATGCCTGCTTTACTTGATGTCGTTCTTTCTGGCTTTCCCTTTTTCTTCTGAAAGGTTAAGCTAGGCATAGTCCCCTTAATTAAAGAAGAGGTTTAAATAAATGCCAGATTTTCAAGAAACATCTTACGCATCCCAAAAATTTGTAGAATTGCTGAATAACAAAGTTTTTGGACAAAGTGAAATTATTGAGCATATTGTCATTGCTGTGATCTGTAATGAGCACGCTCTTTTGACTGGCGCTCCTGGTGTGGCAAAAACGACTTTGGTTCGAAATATAGCTTCCGCTTTGGGTAATAAGTACAAAAGAATTCAATTTACTCCCGATTTAACCCCTTTTGATATTTTAGGTGGAGATACAATTCAATTCGATGAAAAAGATCCAAACTTAAAAAAAATCGTTTTTACTCCTGGCCCTATTTTTTCCCCATTTATTTTAGCGGACGAAATTAATAGAGCATCTCCTAGAACACAATCCGCTCTTTTAGAGGCAATGCAAGAGCGCCAAGTTAGTATAGGTGGTGTTTCGAGAGCGTTACCATCTCCCTTTTACGTATTTGCTACTCAAAACCCAATAGAGAACGAAGGAACATTTCCTTTACCGGAAGCACAACTCGATCGATTTTTATTGAATTTAGAAATTCCTTATCCTGATTTTGATTCTGAAATCAAAGTGGCATGTTTGCCAAAAAAGATAGAAGACTTAGCAGCAGCTCCTTTTGCAAAAACATTATTAAACTCCAGAGAAACTGTCGAAAATGTTTCTATTAGCAAAGAGCTATTAAGTGGAGTTGTTCGTATTGTACGCAATACAAGACCACAGGAATCAAAATTAAATGTAGCTAAAGATTATCTCGATTTTGGCGCTAGTCCAAGAGCAACTCAAGCTTTGCTAATAGCAAGTAAGGCAATTGCTTTAATACGTGGAAAAACAGAGGTTCAATTTGAACATATTGCTGAAATCGCACCTGCCGTATTAAGGCATAGATGTATTTTAAATTTTAGATCTCTTTCTGAAAAAAGAAGCTCTTCAAATATTATCAATCAAATTGTTCAAGAAACAATACTATAAATAAGAGAAAATATGTTATGAAAAAAGAAAAAGACATGGAAAAATACGCTATTTTTCTTGATGCCTCTGGAACTATTTTGCAAAGTTCTTCATCAAATGCAATTGGAGTTCAAGTCTGTCCCGATGCTAAAGAAATATTAGCAGCTTTAAAATTAAGAAAAATTAGTGGATTTCCTATTAAGACGGGCATAATTACAAATTGGGGAAATCGTATTAATGGAATGTTAAGAGCTTTAAATATAGATAACTGTTTTGATGTCGTTATAAGTTCGGACACCGTTGAAAAAGGAAAACCCGATTCTAGCGTTTTTCATCATGCCTGTTTACTTGTTGGAATAGAAAAACAAAATGCAATTCATATTGGTGATTCTTTACATGATGATGCCTTAGGTGCTCAAGAAGCAGGATTACATGGATTTTGGATACGGAGAAGTAATTATTTACCAGAAGAGTCTAAGTATTTAAAATACCCCATTTTTAATGACTTGAACCAAGTTTTGAAATTTATAGAAGAGACAATCATAAAAAAATAAGTCTTTAAGACTTTTAGAAAAAAATAGAGTTAAAAAAACATTAGTCCGGAAAATTATTTTTTAGAGAATACAAACAAAAAATAAGTGAATTTTTAAACATATCTCCTTCTGTGTATGAAAAAATATCAATATTTTTTTTAGTCTCCATTAAATTTTCGTCAAGCAATAAATTAATTAAAGTTATTTTTTGAATTAAATATTTTTTTTGAAGATTTAAATTATTATACTCTGTTTCGTTAGAAGATCTGTTGATGAGATCTTCTATTTGACTGATTTTATTATTTAATTTGTATTTAGTTGTATCATATAACTCTTTTAAATCAATAGATTCCTTTCTGCTTTTAAAATCATTAATGATATCTGAGTATTTTAAACATTTTTTATTAAAATCTGTTAATTTATTTTTAAAATTATTTTCCGATTTTTGTTTTTCTAAATTCATATTATTTCCTAATTAATTTTATAGATTTGATGAAAATTAAAATATCATATTTTTGATTTTTTTTTTTCTTTTTTATTATAATTGTATGATGATTAATTAAAAAATGAATAGGCATCATTTAAGCCTATAATATTTAGTGTAAAATAGGATTAAAAATTTATCAACATTTTAGATAAATTTTATTGAATTTATAATAAAATGTTTAAATTATGTTCTTTTTAACAATATTAATTATTTATCTTGAGCTTAACAAAGTGTTTTTTTCTATGTAAATAATATCATTACTTTCTACCGTATGTCTTATATCTGGTATAATTTTATTATCCCAATAAATTTTTAATTTTCCTGATTTAGCATCATGAGGGATTTTTATAGAAACAATATCTAAGTTATCGTATTTTTTACTTTTTGTTTTTGAATAAGAATATGATGTTTTAGAGGGTTTTTTTGCACCATTAAAGTAAATATATCTATGTGAAATATTATAACCAATTAAGGTAATTGTGTCGTTAACGTTTGCTTTTGGTGGTATTTTTTCGATCCAAGTATTTAATGCCTTATGTCTCCATCCTGCCGTAAATTTATTTTTAGGAGAATCCAATTGTTTCCATAAACCGTTTTCGCAGTCACCTCTATTCGTTAATTTATAAATAGATACTCCAGCCTCTTTGCCTGTTGCAGAGTTTACACAAGATCCATTATCAGCCCTTTTTTTACAAACCCAGGAAGCAGATTGAATGGCAATGCATTTATCAGGATCAAGAACAGCAAGTGCATGTCCAGGAAATGCAAGGATATCTCCTGGACGTGGCTTAAATAGATTTCCATTTTTCTTTAAAGGAACAAAATTCTTTAATTCTGAATTTGATTTTCTTTGGGCAAAACTGTGGCTTAATATAGGAGCTCTTTTTGTTTTAGAATTAAAAGGTAAATTCATTTTTTCAGAATATAAATGCCAAAGGAATCTCGTGCAATCAACTCCATTTCTTCTCATAAAATCATATTTATTTTTTGAGTCTAAGTATTTGTCATTCCAATTTTTAGAAATACCATTCCAAGCATAAGGAATTTTTTTTTCGCTTAATTCCTCTTTTGTTTCTTTAGAGTAATTTAAAAACGATCTGACTTGTGATGAAGCATTTGATGAATATAATTTTTTCCAATCTACTTCAACGCGTGTCGGATCTACATAGTTTTGATTATAGCTGTTATATTTTCTATGTGAATATTTAGTAGATGTGCATCCTGCTACAAAAAAATAAAAAAAACAGAATGTTGGAAGTATAATATGTTTAAACATGGTCACTTTCCTTGTTGTCATTCCAAACATTATGAATATATACCTTCTTTAAGAGTTTTTTGTATGTAAATTCATGCAAATTTTACCTATCTACGAATAAATGATACGAAATTAGATTTATTTTAAATTTATTTTTTAGATAAAACTCTAAAGAGAAATATAGAATTCCTATTTTTTTGGAGTACCTTGTTTATGATGAAAAATGTCACACCAGAAAAACCAGAAAGTTTTGGACAGTATATTGCAATACATATGAAAAACTTTAGAAGAGAATATGGCTTAAGCCAAGAGCAGCTTTCTGAAAGATCTGGAGTTCCAAGAAGTACCATTGCAAGTTTGGAAAGAGGGGAAGGAAACCCTACTTTACAAGTATTAGTTGGTATTTCCCAAGGTCTCGGTGTAGAAATGTCTGCATTATTGCAAAAACCTACTCCAACAGCAACATTATATAAAAAAGAAGAAGCTGTAAAAATTCCAAAAAAACTGATATATTCCGATGAAAATTTGGTTAAATTTATCCATGTTCTTCAATTAACTCCTGAAAATTCAAGATATTTAATCTTACAAGAATATACTTTAAATGAAAATGAACGATTTCCTGGATCACCGCATAGCCCAGGAACAGAAGAATATTTCTTTTGTTTTTCAGGATCATTTGAAATTATGGTCGAAAGTGAATTTTTTACGATTAATGAAGGAGATTTATTGTGTTTTGATGGGCACCAAAGACATGCTTATGCTTGTCGAAAAGGATTTAAAACTTCAAAAGGTTTAAGTATTGTTGTCCAGGTTCCAAAATTTTAAATATTTAATCAAGATAAGAATCTTTATAAATGCTTACAATTGTTTTGTGGCTTGAGAGGATTTTTATTTTATCTAATGACTCAACCGTTTTTTCTAAACTTGGATTTCCGGTACCCCAATATATTTTTAATTTTCCACTTTTTGCATCTTGTGGAACTTTTAAAGAAACAATCTGATTTGAATTATTTGTGTTATGATTTACCTTCCCTTTTTTCCATAAAGTGGCTTTCACCGGAGTTTTGCTTCCAGGAAAATAGATATATTTACCAGCTAAATTTTTTCCCTTCAAAAGTATTTGCGATTTTGCTTCTGCTTCAGAGGGCATACTTGTGATCCAAGTATCAAATGCTTTATGTCTCCAACCAATGGTAAAATTTAATTTATCACTATCCATTCCCTTCCAAACACCATTTTTACAAAAGCGTTCGCTGGCTAAATGATAGATAGAAACACCTGCGGATTTTCCGTAATCAGATTCGACACAAAATCCATTTTTCATTTCTTTGCAAAGCCAAATACTAGATTGAATGGCAATACAATTTTTAGGATCTAAAACTGCAATGGTATGGCCAGGAAAAGCCAAAATATCTCCCGTTTGAGGTTTAAATCCATGTTTTGTTTTGGGAATTTGAATAAAGTTTTTAAGCTGATTTTGGTTGTTGTGTAGCGTGAACGTACTGCTAATAATGGGTTCATTTTTTTCTTTAGAATTATAAGGGAGATCTAACATATTCACAAAAAGATAACGGAGAAGGCGTGTGCAATCAACCCCATATTTTCTCATATAAGTAAATTTATCACTAGAAGTGTTGTAACCACTTTCCCAGCGATTATTTATTTTATTAGAGGGATAAGGAATTCCACCATAAAGAAGTCTTTGATAAACAGTGTGTGATGATTTCACAAACTGTTTTGCCAATGGCGATGGGTTTGTTTCAATTAAATGATCCCAGCCAACTTCTGTCGAAGTTGGATCGGTTTTTTTGGGATCTGAAGCGTATGAATTTATTGTAATAGCATGGAATAACAGAGCAAAAAGAAATTTAATTTTCATCTATGTAATTTGAAAAGGCAAAACTCCTTTTTGCCGTAATTCATGCCTTTCTTTAAAATGAGCCTTTATGGAGTCAAAAACTCTAGATCCCATAGCTTGGCGTGTTTCGTGAGTTGCACTGCCAATATGAGGAAGTATAAATATATTTTTTGCTGTTTTGAGGTGCTCAGACAAAACAGGTTCATGGCAAAAGACATCCAGTCCAGCACCAGATAGGTGGTTATTATTTAAAGCATCTGCCAGACTAGGTTCATCAATAAGTTCCCCTCTGGCTGTATTAATAATAACTCCTCCTTGTTTTATCTTTGAAATTCGCTCTCGATTCAACCAGTTTTTTGATTGTTCGGTTAGGGGACAGTTCAAAGAAATGATATCGGAAACATTGAAAAAGTCGTTTTCAGAAAGGCGATCAATTTCGTTAAAAGAGCTTTTGTCTATTGATTCCCAATTGTTAGCTTTTAAAGCAACGCATTTTAGGCCAAAGGCTTTCGCTCTATTTGCTAAAGCTTTGCCAATTTCACCATAACCGACAATACCTAATGTTTTATTTTGCAATCCGCTTCCTAAGAGATAATCTGGAGCCCATCCAGGATATTTAGATGTATTTTTTACAATAGTATACCCTTCCGCCACCCTTCTTGTTACACATAATATAAGAGTAAATGCGATATCTGCAGTTGCCTCGGCAAGAACTCCTGGAGAGTTTGTTACTCTAAATCCAAGTTTTTTAGCATAATCAATATCTATGTGATTAAATCCAACTCCAAAGTTTCCAATATGAGTTACATTAGGTAAATATTCTTTTATCGTATCTAATTCTTTTTGCCGAAGGTTATCGGTTATGCAGGTAACAAAAGTATAAATGTGATCAACATTATGGGTGCTTGCAAATATTTGGATTTTTTGAGTTATCGATTTTTCAGAGGCCTCTGGAAGGGTAAAACCTAATATACCGTCTTTAGTTAAAGGAATTCCTGGAAAGATTCTGGTCCCTAAAAAGTGGAATGTTTTTTCTACCGTTAAATTCATTGTTGTTTTCCCTAAATATAATGTCTTCTAATTGAGCGTAACGTATATCTTCTTCTGTGATGGGAGAGTTGATTTCTATATCATAGTACTCAATTTTATGAGAACTTAATTCTATATCTTCTAATACAAGTTCAAAATCTTCCATAATGAATTGCTCCTGTTTTTGTTCTGTTAAGGTCTATTTTTATTATCTAAGGAATTTTTTTGTGGAATTAGGCAAAATTGTTCTTACGAAACATTTTTGCCTAACCTGTAGGCATTTTTTTTCTAGGATACTTGATCAACGGGAGTGTTTGCATTCTCATCTTTTTGGGAATCAAAATAATCTATAATTTCTGTGCTATATTCTTTATTTTCGGTTTCACATAACCTGCATGCAACAAATGTAACATCATCTTCCAGTGGTTCTCCTTGAGTAAATTCAATTAAATCCATATTTATCATTTTAATAATTTCGGAAGTATCATTATTTTGTAAGCTTTTTAATTTTTTAATTAATCTTCTGTCAGAATATTCCCTTTTTCCAGTATTTTTAGCTTCTGTTAATCCATCACTATACAAAAATAAAATATTATTAATTTTAAAATCTATTGAATGTATTTTAAATAAATTTACTTTTCTGTGACTTATAGGGCTTAAATAACCTAATCTTTTTCCGTTACCTAAAAGAGTAATAGGAGAAGTTGTATTTGAATTTTGATCAATAACAAAAGGAAAGTTTTGTGCTGCATTTGAATAAGTGAGTTTTTGTTTGATAGGGTCTATAATAGCAACGAACATGGTCATCATTCGCTCATCACCGCCAATGCTTCTAACAACAACATCTAGTTCTTCGAGAATTTTTGAGGTATCTAAACTTTTTCGAGCATAAATAGAATCACAATATCCTTTAACGGCTGCCGTTAACATGGCACTTGGAGTTCCATGACCTGTTACGTCACCTAACATAATCATTATTCTTTTTTCACTTAAAGGATAAAAATGCCACCAGTCTCCTCCACACTCAGATGCAGATTGAAAAAAACCAGAAAGTTCGAAAAAACCAACTCTTAAATTTTTTGCTTTAGGAATAAATGATTTTTGTATGATTTTGGTTGTTTCTAATTCATTAGCCATTCTTTGTTGTTCTTTTTCGTCTTTAATAAGTTGGATAATTTGTCTAACCATAAAATTAAAATTAATTTTTAAACTTTCAATCTCATCATTGCCAAAATATCCCTTTTTTAGAGGTGTTTGTATAAAATTATTTTTAGCAATTTCAATACTTGCTTTTTCCAATTCCTTTATTGGATTAATAATAACTTTTCTAATCACTAAAAAGCTTGTTAAAATAATAACAAGTCCTAATAAAGTAGAAAGAATAACAGATTTATAAAATATTTCATTATTTGCTATCGCAATATGATGAGTGGAATACACCATAATTAAATATCCCACTTTAACATTTAATAAATTTGATTTTTTTGTATTTTTAAAAAATAAGGGGTATGCTAAAGTAAAAGTTTCATTTTTATCATCTTTAATTTGGAGTATTATAGTATTTTTATTATTAAATTCCATTTTAAATAACTTATCTTTATTTTCATTGCTTATAAAATCTTCTAAATTTAAATTTAATAGCTCTTTTTTTGATCCTTTTTCTACATAAGAAATAGAATAACCTGTTTCAGAAAAAAGAGAGACAGAAATTACATTTGGGTTTTTCATCATTTGATTTAATGTAGAATTAATTGTTTTAAAATCTATTTCCCAAAGAGCATTTTCCATTATGGGTAATGCAGAAGTAAATGCAGAAATATTATTTTTCTTTTCATAATTTTCCATGTCATTTCTGTTATCTTTGATATCTAAAAAAGTACTTACTCCCATTACGATAAAAATAATTAAAATAAGAGACAAAGCTATTTTAATAGTAAGAGGAAATCTTATATTTTGTAATTTCTCTTTATTAAACATAGAACCCTTAATTTGTTTAAATTAAAAAACTCTTATGTTTAGTCGGTTTGAAAAGAATCTACTTTAGGTAGGATAATAAATGCAAAATGGCTTCAATTCTTAGTTCTGCTTGAGGAACAGAATTTCCAAAACAATAAATGCCATGATTTTCAATATGAAAAGCACATATAGGTAATTTTTGCTGATGTTTAAAAAAATAATATTCGATTAAATGGGAAAGTTTTTCCATATTTTGATCATTTTTAATGACAGGTAAAAAATAATCCTCTAAATGAGTTTTGAAACCTAATGCTTTTAAAACTTCATGTCCTTTTATTTTATAATAGCCACTAGTTAAATATTCGCTTTCATTTTTATCCTGTTTCAAAATTTCGCAATTTAATAATGAAATGGATTCTAATTCGGGCGCATGACAATGAATCACAGAATGGGCTTCGTTAAAATTACGATAAATCATTGCATGCAATAATGTTTCATCACTTGGCTTTGGAGAAATAGGGTGCAATGGTTTTCCAAACAAATTTGCTCGAATAAAATGAGTTGGATTTAAATTTCTTTTATGAATGCCTGATTTTGTAATCAAAAAAGCATTCTCTTTTTTTGCTCGAATGCTAAAATTACTACTTGTCGCAGGAATGGCATTTCTATTATCTAGTCTTTTAGCAACAGTACAAATTTTATTTAATTCATTTAACTCAAAAAGTGAAATTGGAAAAAAAGTAGAGTCTTTTATGATTTTTTTATAGGTTCTCATATTTTATCAAGCTCTTCTCTAAATTTTTCAATGCTTTTTTGAATTCCTTCGGGACTAGAAAAAATTCCTGTACCAGCATTTAAAACAAAATCTTTGCCAAAATCTTTTTTAGCTAAAGGAGCATGTTCAGGTTTTATTCCAGCGCTTGGAACGGGCATCATAGGTTGAATGGGCCAATTTTCATTTTTAATGAGACAACATTTTGCAATTTCTAGTGCAATAGATTTTTCAAGACCAAGTTTTCCATAAGGACTTGGGAATAGGCTTAAATCAGCTCCTGCTGCGCGAATAAATTGAGCTAAAGTAACACGAGGATGAATTGTTGAATTTTCCTCTGTTAATCCAAAAGCACCAACTAAACTAGGGTGAGATAATATGGGAATATTTGTTACCTTACGAATTTCTTGTAAACATTCTATTCCTGATGTCCAGGTATTGATTAAAAAGGACTGTGCACCCGCATCTATAAGTCTTTTAGCATGTTCAATGTATTTAGTACCTTCAATTTGCAAATGAACAGCATAAATAGATTTTATATTTCTTTTTGCAGATTCATTCGCAATGATTTCTACTCTTTTAATAGCTTCTAAAGGAGAATTATCATGACGAATTTCATCGTCTTTTAAAATATGAGTCCCTGCTTCCGATGCCTGAAAAAATAACTGAGATATTTTTTCAGCACTCATCGCAACATTTGGCTTTAATATTCCCATAAGTAAAGGGCTATCTTTTTTTGCTCCAACAAGAGATCGAAGGGAATGTGGAGAGTGTTTTGGACCTATTAAATTTTCTTGATCAAAACAATCTGGAGAAAACCAAACAGAATTTAATTGAACACCATCATAAAAACTCATTTTTCCAAATAAAATTGCAAATAACCACGATAATTTCCGATGCCAAATATTTACAGGAAAAGCAACGGTGGCTTCGTGAAAATTTTCATTCGATTCGCAAGCAATAATTTTTGCAATTTTTGTTTTTAAAAGGCTCGGTTCAACATGCTGTTCTTCCCATACACCTATAGACTGACCTATTGCAATTTCTTCGATTAAGCTTGCAGGATACTTTTTAGCGTTAATTCGAAACTTTGCAAAAGCATGCGCTTCTTGAGTAAGGGGAGAAAGTAATTCTTTATTTTTAATAAATGAAACCATTTCATTTTCCTTAAATTTAAAGAAACAAATTATTTTTGTTTCTTTAATAAAAATTCTTTAATATAAAACTCACCATCTGAATTTTTCGGAATGACTCCTAATTCAGTAACAATACCCGTAATTAATTTAGCGGGTGTGATATCAAAAGAAGGGTTCCAAACATCAATTCCTTTTGCGGCAATTTGAATGCCATTGATATGAGTTAATTCATGTTTTGGGCGTTCTTCAATATGAATTTCGGATCCATTATTTTTTGTGCAATCAATCGATGTTATTGGTGCTGCAACATAAAAAGGAACATTGTGATAAGCAGCTGCTATGGCAAGTTGATATGTTCCAATTTTATTTGCGGTATCTCCATTGGCAACAACACGATCTGCGCCCACAACAACGCCATCAATTCCTTTTTCTTTCATTAAAAAGGAAACCATAGAGTCGGTAATTAAGGTCGAAGGAATATTTTCGTACACAAGTTCAAAAGCGGTTAATCGCGCCCCTTGGTTATAAGGACGAGTTTCGGTTGCATATGCATGCTTTAGCTTATTACTGGAATGAAGAGAACGAATAATTCCTAAAGCGGTTCCATATCCCGATGTTGCTAAGGAACCTGTATTGCAGTGGGTTAATATTTTTATTTTTTTATTTAAAGGAAAACATTCTGAGCCAAAATGACCTATCGCTTTATTGTCTGAAATATCTTTTTCTAATAAGTTTTCTGCGTTTTCAATAAAAATTTGTTTTAATTTTTTGGGATCTATTTCTTTTTCTTTATTGATTTCATTTTCTATAAGAGATTTCATTTGATCGGACATTTTAAATAAATTAACAGCAGTTGGTCTGCTTGTGCATAAATAATCTAGTTTATCAAAAATGTATTTTTTTAATCCCGCAACAGAATATTTATCTTCTAAATGATAAAGTTCACATGCAAGTGAAAGTGCAGCTGTAATAGCAATTGCGGGAGCACCACGAACTTTCATTTGCTGAATAGCTTGCCATCCTTGTTCTGCTGACAGGCAATCTTCATAAACAAAGGACTCCGGCAAAAGTAACTGATTTAATATTTCAAGTTTATTATTTTTATATTTAATAGCTTCTAAATTTGGTTTCATAGGTTCCTCATTCCTAAAATAAAAATAGATAAATATTTCTATTTATCTATTTCCAATATTTTCCAAAAAGTAAATCAAGATTTCTTTTTGTTTCTTGAGGAATTAAACTCAAATTTGTCATAATCGAATTTTTTGCTGCTTGAAAAATAGGATTGTTTGTTTCTTTTGGCAAAAATTTATGAATTGCTTTCGCAATTTTTTTGGAAGCTTCAACATTTTTATTTAATACTGCTATCACAGCTTCTACCGTAACGGCTTCTGTTTCTTCTCTCCAGCAATCATAATCTGTAACAAAAGCTAAAGTTGCATATGCGATTTCTGCTTCACGAGCTAAAATAGCTTCAGGCATTGCGGTCATACCGATAATCATTGCTTCTTCACGTTTAAAACTATGACTTTCTGCACGGGAGCTAAAACGTGGACCTTCAATACAAACAAGTGCACCACCGAAATGTGTTGTTACCTTTTCTTGTTCGCATGCTTTTGCAATATAGGATTGAAGTTCTGGGCAAAATGGATCTGCAAAACTTACGTGGCCAACAACTCCATTTCCAAAAAAAGTACGTTGTCTTTGACCCGTTGTTTTATCAATAATTTGAGTAGGAATTACCGCTGTTCCAGGAGCCGTTTTTTCTTGAAGTCCCCCAACAGCACTTACGCTAACAATATGTGTCACTCCAAGTTTTTTTAAAGCATAAATATTTGCCCTATAATTTACTTCAGATGGTAAAAAACGATGGCCTTTGCCATGTCTTGGTAAAAAGGCAATAGGTTTTCCATCAATCGTACCCGTTGTAATTTTATCGGAAGGACAGCCAAAGGGAGTTGCGATTTCAATTTCTTCAACATTTTCAATTCCAGGAAGATCATAAAGCCCACTTCCTCCAATAAAAGCCAAAAATGTTTTTTTCATTTCTTTCATGATAACTCCTTTATTTTAAAATGTCAGAGAGAGTTTCTGCAAAAGCAATGTCCATAGCAGTCACTCCCCAGGTTGGTTGATGCGTACATACTTCTACTTTAATTTGATTGAAGTTTTCAAGAACAAAATGAGAGTGGTGATCCGATGTTTCTTGTAAATCACAAATAACTTGAATGGCCTGAATGGCTTCATCATAATTTTTAAATTGAACAATCGTTTCAATATAAGGTCCTTTTTCATTTTTATTTGTTGCCCAAAGTATTGCTCTGTTACCTTTGCATTTTGATGAAATTCTTTTATTTAATATTTTAACTTCTTCCTCAATGTCTTTTATTAAATTACGTGAGGAGCTTTTAATATATTTAGTTCCCTCTGTTTCAATAATAAGTTCTTCTTTGGTATCATTTTTGAACTTTTCATTACTAAGAATAAGTTCATTAATATAGGAATGATTTTGAATATTTTTAAAATATTTAAATGCTTTTGTATTTGATTTTGGAAGAATAATTTTAGTATTAAATTCATTTGCAACCAAATAATAACAAATAAAAGGGGCAAAACAAATATCAACTGCATTTATGGTATTTCCACCAAAAAATGGTGAGTTTATTTTTTCAAGTAAAGATTCTAATTTTTCAAAAATCATAGGAAGTTTTTGAAGTGATTTTCTAAACTTCATTTCGCTTCCATTTGCATAAAAGCACCCGAGTAAGCATGGGATGATTTCATTTGAAATTCTTTCAATTAAAACTTTATTTTTTGCAATTTCTTCATTGCTGTTTCCAAATAAATTTGGTGTATCTGTATTTAAATTGTTTAAATATTCTACAATAATCATACTTTCAGCAAAACCGTCGTTTCCTTTTATTTGTAAGGTAGGAACGGTGCGGTTTGGATTTATTTCTATAAAATCTTTTGGTGGATTTTTTAAATCTATTTCTTCAATTTCAATGAATGAATTAGGAATTTTTTTTTCATGAAGAGCTAATTTTACACGGTAACAGAAAGGGCAAAAAGGAATAGAATAAATTTTCATATAAAGACCTCGTCCTATTTAAATTAAAAGAATTTAAAGCGATCAAAATGGCGCTGGCTCCAAAAATAGGAGTATTTCAAACTTATAGCCTAGAAAAAAATTTCCTCCAATTCTTTCCAAATTTTATCCGAACACTATTTAAGCACTTTCTTAAGGATGAGAAAAAATATGCTTATTAAAACCATTGATTATTTGCTGACTTATATAGGGGTTTTTTTAGGAGCGATTGTTCAAGCTGTTTTTCTAATGCTGCCAATCGATTTTAAAAACTGGGAAGACGACTCTTTGTATGTTTTAACCTACGTTGCTTTTCAAGGGGCTGCTGCCGCCTTTATATTTATTTTAGTCCCCTTTTTGTTAGAAATTCGTTCTCTTCAAGTAAATACTCTTGTCGCTCTTCTTATTGGGATTTGTATTCTTGCTGCTATCAGGGCAACCCGTATCATTCCTCTTGAGTTCACCTTTCCTATGAAAGAAAAAGTAATTCCAGCCAAGCCTATTCTTTTTAACGAGTTTTATGACGCAAACCGTTACTCCATTTTGGCCGATTTTTCTTTTGAGTTTGCAGATGGTGAATTGCGTTATAATGAATTTAAAGAGAGATTAATGAGAACTCGTGCAGAGGATAACGAGAGTATTCTCGAAGAACTCATAAGTAATGAAAACGATATGTTTAACTAATCTTTTTCTTTAAAAACAAATTCTTGTGATTCCAAAATAGATGTTCTAAAATGATGCGAATTGTATTTTAAAAATTTGCAATGTCTTTCTAAAAGATCATTGCATTTTGTTTGGAATGTTTGTATCTATGCCCTTCACAGGAGCACGAACCTCTTTACAAGTTGTTCTAACTGTGCTTATCCTACACATGATTTTTTTTGTTTGTTTTTTTATTTATGTTGCCTACACTGGAGGATTATACCGTGGCAAAGGAAAAATTTGAGCGCTCCAAGCCTCATATGAATATCGGTACCATTGGTCACGTTGACCACGGTAAGACCACTCTTACAGCTGCTATTTCTGCTGTTCTTTCTACACGTCAAGGTAAAGTTGCTACTAAATTCGACGAAATCGACAAAGCGCCAGAAGAAAAAGCTCGTGGTATTACCATTAATGCTTCCCATATTGAGTATGAAACAACGAATCGTCACTATGCACACGTTGACTGTCCTGGTCACGCGGACTACGTAAAAAATATGATTACGGGTGCTGCGCAAATGGACGGAGCAATCCTTGTTTGTGCTGCTACTGATGGTCCAATGCCTCAAACTCGCGAGCACATTTTGCTTGCTCGTCAGGTTAACGTTCCATACATCGTTGTATTCTTGAACAAATGCGACATTGCTGACCCTGAATTAACAGATCTTGTTGAAATGGAAATTCGTGAACTTTTAACTAAGTACAGTTTCCCTGGCGACGACACTCCTGTAATTCGCGGTGCTGCTCTTGGCGCACTTCAAAATCCAGCAGATGAAAAAGCTTCAAAATGCATTGTTGAGCTAATGGACGCTGTTGACTCTTTCATTCAAGAGCCACCACGCCCAGTTGATAAACCTTTCCTTATGCCAATTGAAGATGTTTTCTCAATTTCCGGCCGTGGTACAGTTTGTACTGGTCGTATTGAACAAGGTATCTGTAAAGTTGGTGAAGAGCTTGAAATCGTTGGTATCAAGCCAACAACGAAAACTATCTGTACTGGTGTTGAAATGTTCCGTAAGGTTCTCGACCAAGGTCAAGCTGGTGATAACGTTGGTGTTCTTCTTCGCGGTACAAAACGTGAAGACGTTGAACGCGGCCAAGTTCTTTCTAAGCCAGGCTCTATCAAACCTTTCAAGAAATTTACTGCTCAAATCTACGTTCTTAATAAGGACGAAGGTGGACGCCATAAACCTTTCTTCAAAGGCTACCGCCCACAATTTTACTTCCGTACAACTGACGTGACTGGTGTAGTTGATCTACCAGCTAACGTTGAAATGGTTGTTCCTGGTGATAACGTTGAAATCACTGTTGAACTCATTACTCCAGTTGCGATGGAACCAGGTCTACGCTTTGCGATCCGTGAAGGCGGCCGTACAGTTGGTTCTGGAGCTGTTGGTAAATGCATCGAGTAATTTAAATTTCGAGTTAAATCGAAATAAACGGTTATAAAAAAAACCTGAAAGTTTAACTTTCAGGTTTTTTTTTATCTTTTTTTGTGACCAATAAAATACTTCAATTTTTTGATCGTTCGGTAACCTTTTTCAATTCGGCATCGATTGCAATAAGCTTCAAATTTATAAAGGTCTGAAAGAGCTTGTTCATGAATTGAATTCTCAGGAACGTTTTTACTTCTATAAAAATGAATTAAAATATAATAAAAAATGTTATATATTCCATAAATTCGATTTTCGAGGCTTTGTAAGGCTTCTTGTCTTTTAGATTCTTTATTTTTCTTTTCATGATCTTCTTTTATTTTTAAACAGTAATAATGCATATCGGAAATATAAACATATAAATTTTCAACGACAGTCCATAGTTCAAGCCAAGGTAAATTGGAGTCTTTTATTTGATTAAAATTTTTCACATAAATTTTTGCATTCACAAGCAATTGATCTATTTTTTTTAATTCATCATATCTTCTAGCAAATATTCCAATATGACTATATTGATTCCAATGCAGACTCGACTTTTCAATTTCATCATAAAGATATTGAAGATAAATTTTTCTTTCCTCTAAACTTAAAGATAAGTCTGGATTTAATTGAATACTTGCATTTATAATAGAAGCATTTTTAATGAAATCTGATTGATTAAATTTAATGGGACTTAAATCTTTTTGAAAGTTTTTTATTTTATCATAATCAAATTTATAATCACTTTTGTTCCCTTTTATATCACATATAATATTGTCTTTATTTAACGTTAATATTCCAAATGAAAAATCATTAGGTTCTGCTGAACAATATAAAGTATTTTGTCTTTTATTGACATGTGCGGGTTTTTTTGAGGAGCAATTCCCAACTATAATTTGGTAAGAATTTGCACTTTCAATTAAAACTTGATTGCTATGTTCATGCGCTGCAATAAATAAATGAAACTTTAAATTTGGATTTGAATTTTTTTGAAAGTTTTCATTAATATAATTATGTAGGCCAATTACATCTGGTTCAGATCCATGATGCCCATTTGTTACTAGAGGGTGGTGGGAAACCAATATTTTCCATTTTGCTTTTGAATTTGTTACTTTATTTTTTAGCCACTCTTGTTGTTTTTCGTGAAATAAAATGGTGTTTGAGTCAATACAAAAAAGCTCAAAAATATGATTTGTATCTTTAATAGAATAATAAAATCCTGGCATATACCAATTTTTTGATTTTGTAGAGTATTGCACTTGAGCTTGTGGGCTTGATCTATTTTTTCGAAATAAGAATAAATTTTTTAAGCCACCTAAAAAAAATTCTCCGTAATCATGGTTTCCTAAAATAGGGAAAAAAAACTGGTTTCTAAAATTTTCAGCATATGGCTTTTCAAAACAGGTTTTGAAAAGAGGGGATTCTATATTTTCTACACCTGAGTCATAAAAATTATCACCATTAAGAAGAAAAAAATCAGGAATTATTTGATATTTATTCAAGTAATTTCGTATGACATCACTATGTTTTTCATTTCCTTTGCCATGGCAGCCAAAAAAAACAATTTGATATTTATCTTTATTGTGAAAATTAGAATTTAAAGAAGCATTTATTGCATTATATGGGTAAATAATTTCAATGCCATCACCGAGTTTTTTATGAATCATTCCTGTTGCCTTTAATAAAATAAATTTAATGAATATTTAATCTAATATTAATAAAGTCATGGTAAATATATTCTGACTTTTATTTTATCTTATGTGTAAATTAAGATTAATCAACATATTAAAATAATTTATTGAGAAGTTATTTTGCATTTTAATTAACTTATTAAGTTAATTAAATAATAAATTATAAATTAGATTCCAAAGGGTTTATTAGAGAAAAATATTATAACATATTATTATTAAATAAATTTTAATGAGAAGAATTCGCAATCAAATTAGAACTATGTTAAAAGGCGTATCAGTAACTTATCTGTGGGTGTTTTTTGTTAATAAACAATTTAGGGGGAATCCTTATGAAGAGTCCGTTTTTATTTAAGAGCAAACAGACTTTAGTTAAGTTAGCAGCAACGGCAGCCTGTATTACGGGTTTGTTTACTTCCACATCTGTTTTCGCAACGACCCCTCCTGCTCAACTAAAAACACAAGTGCCCGGATATTTTCGCATGCCTTTAGGAGACTTTGAAATTACAGCTTTATATGATGGTTATATTAAACTGGATCATAATCAGTTATTAAAAAACGTAACAGCCCCAAATTTAAAAAAACTATTAGGAAAAATGTTTATTTCAAATCCCGATGTGCAAACTTCTATTAGTGCTTATCTTATAAATACAGGAACAAATCTAATATTGGTAGACGCTGGAACTTCAAAATGTTTTGGACCTACAGCCGGAACTTTATTAGAAAGTTTAAAAGCTTCGGGTTATGAACCGAGTCAAATTGATACGATTTATATTACACATTTACATGGAGATCATATTTGCGGAGCAACAAGTACAGAAGGGAAGATCAATTTTCCAAATGCGATACTTCGCATGTCTCAAGCAGAAGCTGATTTTTGGTTGAGTTCGAAAAATTCCGATGCTGCTCCTGAAGAGTTTAAAAAATATTTTAAAATGGCTCAAGATTCTGTTAAGCCTTATCAGGCAGCAGATAAATTAAAGCCTTTTGCAGTCGCAGAAACATTATCACCAGGCTTAAAAGCGATTCCTACTCCAGGGCATACCCCAGGGCATACAAGTTATCAATTTAGTTCTAAGGGAGAAACTATTTTGATTTTAGGAGATGTTATTCATAGCTATGCAACACAATTTCCAGATCCTAAAATTGGGGTTCAATTTGATGCCGATAGTAAAAAAGCAATTGCAATGAGAGCTTCTTTATTTTCAAATGCAGCAAAAAATAAAATTTGGCTTGCTGGTGAACATCTTCCTTTTCCAGGAATTGGTCATATTCGTCTAGAAGGGAAAGGTTATGTTTGGGTTCCTGTTGAATATGCTCCCTATGGTACTCAAACAACAAAGTAAAAATGAAATTTGAAAATGAAAATGAAGTAAAGAAACAACCTAATTTAATTACCCCAGAAGGTTATAAAAAATTAGTCGATGAATTTAATGAACTATCAAAAAAAGAGAGACCTTTGGTTGTTCAAGAGGTCTCCGCTGCCGCAAAACAGGGAGATCGATCTGAAAACGCAGAATATCAGTATGGTAAAAAAAGATTACGAGAAATTGATCGTCGTTTGCGTTTTTTAGATAAACGTATTTCTGCCGCTCGAATTGTAAATCCTAAAGAACAAATTGGTAATAAAATTTTATTTGGAGCCACTGTTAAGTTAGAAAATGGTGAAGGGGCTATTGTTACTTATCAAATTGTTGGTGAAGACGAGGCTAATTTAAATTTAAAAAAAATTAGTTGGAGATCTCCTTTAGGAAACGAATTATTAAACAAAAAAATTGGTGAAATTATTGTGGTAGAAGTCCCTGCTGGTACTCGAGAATTTGAAATTATTGATTTCAAATTTGTTTAATTAAACGGAGATTCTTTATGAAATGTTATGATATTGAATACAGAGTTCAAGATACAAATTGTCGGGGCTATATTGTTGAACCAAAATCACAGGGAATAAAACTACCTGGAATTGTAATGTACCCCGATTTTTGGGGTATAAACCCAAGACAAAAAAAAGTTGCTGAAAAGTTAGCAAATATGGGAGCAGTTGTCCTTGTTGCGGATATGTACGGAAATCAACAAATTGGTTCAACTGCCGATGAATCTGCAAAATTAATGAATTCTGCAGTTGAAAATAGTGAAATTTATAAAAGTAGAATCATAGCCCCGTTTGAACTTTTAAAAAGAAATTCAAATGTAAATCATTCTAAATTATTTTCTATTGGTTATTGTTTTGGTGGTGCTTCTTCTTTGCAGTTAGCAAGGTACGGTGAGGGTTTAATGGGAGCGATTTCTCTTCACGGTTTATTAACAAGTAAAATTAGAGTTCCTTCTCACCAAAAAATGCCTAAAATGCTTATTTTGCATGGGGCAAGGGATCCTATGGTTTCATCTGAAGATATTAAGAATTTTTATGATGAGATGATTGCTTGTAATGCAGATTTTACTTTTGTTTCTCATGGAATGAGTACACATGCTTTTAGCAATGAAGATGCGGCAGGTAATGAAGTAACTGCTTATCATTATTTATCTGATAAACGCTCCGATTCTTTCATAAAAATGTTTATAAATGAAAATCTTTAATATAAATTTTCGTACAAAATTTCATTGTGTTTTTTATTACTAAAATATTGATTTATATTTTTATCGGAAACAAATTTTAAAATTGTTTCCGCAATTTCCATTGTGTATTTATTTTCAATTGTATTATTTAAAAATCCAAAATTAAAATTTTTAGTCAATATTTTATTATTTTTACTAATTACTGTGAAGTTATAACATAAATAAATGGGGTTATTTAATTTTATAATTTCTTGTTTTTCTATTGCATTTTCAATGTAATAAATTACCATAAAATCATGAATTTGGGGACTTATTTTTTGGATAAAGGTATATTTATTGTTAGGATTCAATATGTTTGAAAACTTCTCTTTTAAATATAAACTTAAAAAACTTTCTATTTGATAAAGGTTATTTTTATTTAAAGACCCTAAGCAAAATTTAGCAATCGTATGATCATTATTATTTGTTGCTGTTAAAAAGTGGTTTTCTAACTGTAAATAGGAAGGACAATCTTTTGTTATAGAATCTATATTTAGTTTTCCAATTGAGCTAAATCCAACAATAGACTGATAAGTTGCATTGTATCTTTTTGAAATATAACGCTCATTATAAATAATATTTTGTTCATTCCACTCAATTAATGTCGATTCAAAGTCAAACCTAAAACTTTCTAATAAATTTTTGCCAAAGGTAAATTTATGTTTATTTAAGTTAATAGCATTAAAAAAATTATAAAATGGAATTCTGAAACCACATAATGAAAGTTTTTTATAGGTTTCTAAAATAATCAGGCAAATTATTTTTTTTGATTGTAAACTTGATGTTAAGGTTTTTTTATTAAAATAATTATTTAAAAAAATACTAATTTTTTCTTTTCCTAAAAATGGATCTAATGTATTTAAAGTATTTTTAATAATATCACTATTGAATGAATAGAAGTTAATTAAAAAGAAAATCCAAAAACTTTTTTCATTTATAATATTCATATTTGATTTTAATTTATGTATTAAACCAGAATATTTTGTAAAAAATTCACTAAATATGACATTCGTATCTGACCACTCTTTTTTAAGAAGGGTTTGGCAATAGAAATAATCCTCTTTTGAAGTAGAGGATAAATAATTTGTTTTTTTTGAGTTTATAAAATTTATATATTCTTTGATTGATTTTAATAATATGCTTTGAAAGCTCGTTTCATTTAATTTATAATTTACAGCAGCTTCATTTTTTTCATGAAGAATCTTTAATTTAAATGTAGAGTAATAATGATTGTCTTTTTTTAGTAACTTATTTATATTCTCAATTAAAAACGATAATTCATTTAATTCAAATAGCTTTAACCCCATTTTAGGATTATAAAAAACGAGTTGACAATTATCAAAACGATAATAGACAAAAAGTCCATAAGTATTTTGTTTTTGAGACAAGTCTTGTATAAAATAAAAATTGCTATAATTTTTATCTTTAATTAGGTTTTGAATATCCTTTTCAAGTTTATTTAGGAAAGAATTATTTTCTTGATTATGACAATCTGTATTTTCAAATAAAATATTTTTATTTTGAATTTGTTCTGTAATGCAATGAGTATAATTTATGAAATCATTTTTTATGTTTTCAGGTATTTGTATTTGAAGATGATGAGATACATTGGTTAAATTGTGATTGTCGATTTCATTTTTATCAAATGCAATTTTATTTGAATAAATATCTTTTTTAAATTTTTGAGTTTGTATTAAATAATCAAAACTTTTTTGGATGTTATCTTCAAAATAGGACTTAAAAAGAGATAAGTCGCCATAAGCATAAAAGTCATTTTCTATAAACTTTAAAAATAGACTGACTAAGGAAAAGGAAGGTTGATGAATGAGATCATCCAAAATCGGTTTTGTACTTTTAATTGAATTTTTGCTTAAATGTTTTTTTTTAATTGTATTTTTACTAATCCTTGGCAAGCTTTGAGAAAACACCATCTTGTGTACAATCTCCATATTACAGATGTTATGTGTAATTTGTTTTAATTTTGTAAAAATTTGTAAAAATTAAAACTAAATTATTGTATATATGAAATTTTTTAAAAAATATAAAAAATGAGGAGATTTTTGTAAAAAAATTTTTGAACAAAAAAAATGCATTTTGCTTTGATTGATTTTTAGTTGAAATGATTAAAATGAAACTTAATTTGGAGGTGCCGATCGGATTTGAACCGATGTGAAAACGATTTGCAATCGTTTGCGTAGCCGCTCCGCCACAGCACCTTATCAGGAGGAAGAACCTATAACGTTTCTAAAGATACTTGGCAAGGGGTTTGGTAAAAAAGATGAACTCTGTTTATGAGTGGTAAAGAGGCTCTTTTTTCTACAAACTAGAGACGTATTCAAGCCATAAGTTGTCAAGTTCTTGAAATATTTCGGGATAATCTTTTTGGTAAAAATCTCTGACCACTTCCATTGACGAATTAGGAACATTAAAATGGGTATTTCCACTTCTAGTTTCTCTATCAAAATAAATTTGTGAAGAAAAACGGTCACATATATCTACTATAGCTAAAATATGAGGATCGGTGGGCCATGATAAGCGGAACCTTTGGCAAATATTCTGAATAATGTTTTTTTCAATATTTCGATGAATTTTTTCAACTTCTTTTTCACGTAATTTAATAGGATAAATTACATCACTCGCATAGGCTTCTGCTAAATCGTGCAGAGCAGCGGCATGATAAAGTTGAACCCTTAGTTTTTCAGGTAAATTGAGTTTTGTTGCTAAAAGGCGGCATAAAAATACCACTTGAAACGTATGTTCTCCCACACTTTCTGGAAAATGATAACTCCATCCTTTGTAACGATAATGTTCCTTTAGTTTTTCAACCATTCCTAAAAAGGTGGAAGAATATCCAGAAATTCCATTTTCAAGACGTCCTCTATTTGCTTCATCGAATATTTGATCCAATAAAGTAATGGCATCTTTCCAATTAAATTTAGTAACGCTTGTTTTTTTATATTGCGACTGGGAATCGGAAAGAGAACAAGGATGAAATTTAGAAAGATCTTTGTTTGCTAACGCTTGTTTTCTTTTTTTATCGTAAAATGTTTTATGCCGTTCAGCACCAAAAAACTGGTTGCCAAGTAAACATTCTTTTTCAATATATAACATAGAGGCAAAGGAATCGATCAATTCATGTAAACCAAATAAAGTAGCAGAGCGTGTTGTTTCAATTCCTAAAGAAAGTTCTGTTTCTTTCCAAATTTTTCCTCTTATGGTGTCGTATATTTCTTTTACTTCGGGATGATTTTGTCGCAAGTGGTAACTTGGGTCTCCTAATAAAGTTTTAGGCAATTCAGCAAATATCGAAAGTTCAATCAACTCACATTGTTCTGTTGTGGAAAGATCTAAATAAGGAGCTAAAATCATGCTTAATATAATTTGGGTGTAACCATGTTCCGCAGCAGATTGCCTTTTTATGCAGATAGAGTCTGAAAATAAAGGAAGGGAACATATTATTTTTAATTTTCCAAGTTTACTTGGAATGAGCTTATCCATTTAAAAATCCTTTTTATTTAAGGAATAATTATATCCTTTTGCATATTCAAGGTAACGGAGTGTGGTTGCGATAACACCTTCGTATTCTTTGTCGGAAACTTGCCTTATTACTTTTGCAGGTGAGCCAAGAACCAAGCTACGCGGTGGTATGGTAACACCTTGCGTTACGATAGCTCCGGCCCCAACAATGGACTCTTCTCCAATAATGGCACCATCCATAATAATGGCACCCATTCCAATCAAACAGCCACGTTCAATTTTACAGCCATGTATTGTTGCTAAATGACCAACACTGACATCGTTTGCAATATGAGTTGCAAATTTTTGATAGGTGCAATGCACCACAGAGTTGTCTTGAATATTTGTATTTTTACCTATGTAAATATGATTTACGTCACCTCTTACAATGGCATTAAACCAAATGCTACAATTTTCTTCAATGATAACGTCACCTATAATACGTGCTCCATCTGCTAAAAAAACAGAATCTGTTAACTTAGGATAAATTCCATTATAAGAAATAATGGTTGCATGAGGACTTCTGTTAACTTTCATTTTTTCATTTTGTGTCATGAATCATTCCCTTTTCTCATTTCATTTTCTTAATTTCCGATGATTTAAATTGACAATAAATAAATTGGCAATTTGGAATTACAAATATCATATGGAAGCCTCTTTTTTAAAAAAAAAATATTTTAATTTTCGATTGCTCTATACAATTTATGTTGTAATTGTTTCCTTAATTTCATTTCATGGAAATGCTCAAGATACTTCTAGTTTAAAAAAATCTGCCCCAATTTATCAAAATCCATTTGATCTTGCTAGCGGTGGTGCCAGTTTGACGAGAGCTACTCAAGAAGGTGTGTTGTTTTCAAACCCAAGTTTGCCCGCTTTTGGGGAAGGCTATTTTAGATGGATTTTTTTTCGAAGTACGCTGAGTGTGGGGGATGGAACAATAAGTGCAGCAAGAGATGCCGCTCAAGCCGCAACAGGAAATACAACAACTCTTGCAACAAATATAATTGAAGATGCCTTTAAAAAACCAATTTATGTTGGTTTAGACAATGCCGCAGGAGTGCTTACATCTCACTTTGGGATTGCAGGTTTTGCTTCCTCAAAACTGGATATCAATGGTCAAAAATTTGGTACGGTTGGGGTTCCACAATTGCAAATTAAAAACAATGCTTTTGCCGGTGTAGCAACAACAATGAGCACAACTTTAAGCGATTATTTTGCCATTGGAATTGGTCCAAAATATATTTATAACTCGGAAGTAAATACAAGCCTTTCTGTTTCCGAAGCATCAGATCCAGGTATAGCAACAAGTAAATTATCGAGTGCTTTGAAAAAAGGAAATGGTCTTGCTACGGATATTGGTTTTACAACACAATACCGCACTAAAAATTTTGATTTAAGACTTGCTGGAGTTGTGGCTGATGTTGGCAATACGACCTTTACAGGTGGTTTGCCTCCTTGGCTTCAAACTTATAATGCAGGCATTGGATTTGCTCTTCACGACTTCACAAATGCCTTACATTGCTCTTTGGATTATAGAGATATTACCGATGTCTATGGTGAAGATCGTCCTAAAAAAATTTTCATGGGTTGCAAAGTTTTAATCACCCGAATTTTTGGAATTGGTTTTGGTTATTTACAAGGATGGCCTTCCTACGGGATCGTCTTAAATATGTTTTTATTTCGCTTAGAAGCAGGAGTTTATTCAAGAGACGAGGCTATACAATCGGGGTTGGTTGGACAAAAAGTATATTTTGTTTCATTAGGTTTTGAAATATGAAAAAAAGAAATTTTATTTTTGCTATTTCATTATTAACAGTTGCTACTTTATCTTGCGGAGGTAACGTTCTTGCTACCTTATCTACAAAAAAAAGTCTTCAAGAACAAGCTATCAACGATATGCAAAACGGCAATTATAACGAAGCTCAAACAAAATTATTAACAATAATTGCCTCCGATCCAACCAATTATTCTGCTGTTTCTCTTTTAGCATCTTGTTACGCTGCCATTGGCGGTATTAAACTTTATGATATTTTAATAAAAGTAGCGACGGATAAATCTCTTTCAAATCCAAGTTCAAATCCAATTAATTTTTCTGCAGCTGTGCTTCCTCCTCCTTCCGCTTTTATTTTTTCTCAATTGGTTTTAGCAATAAATACAATGGCAACAATTCCTTCCGCAAACTTAACAAGCGACATGTCTTTTTTACAACAAATGTTACTTGACATTTATTTGCTGCTTCAAATGCAAGACTTGTTAAATACACTTCGTGCTGGTGGTACGTTAACTAATGCTCAAATTGCTTTATTATTTTCTACAATTGCAAATGTAAATGGAGCTTCTAACTCGGGAAGTAGCAATCAGCTCACCCAAGCGATTACTTCTGTTACTTCTGGAATAACCAATTCGCCTGGTGGTACTCAAGCTCAGCAGGTTGCCAATTTCTTAACTCCATTCATATAATTCTTCTCAATTTATTTTTTAAATGAAATTTTGAAATTGAAAATTTATATTTCGTGTTTATTTATAGCACAGCTTTTTCCTTATTTTTAGGCAATTTTAAAACAAATGCATTTATCGCAAAGATATTATTGTATAAATAAAAAAATTTTGATAAAAAAATGAAAATAAATTAAACAATATTTCATATTTTTTAGCAATTTGAATTTACTGTTAAAAATACAAAAAATGATTACCAAAAATATCATATATTATTTTTTAGATATTTTTATTATTAATTATAATAAAAAATGTAAATTTATTTGTTATTTATAGACAATTTTTTTGACAACTTATTGTTAAATCGTATATAGAAACAAAATTGCAAATATACTCATCTGTTACTTTGCAATTTCAGCAATTTATATCTTTTGCTTTAAGTATTTTGTTTTTTTTAGGAGAAAAATACATGACATTTCAAAAATCTTTAAAACTCACTGCACTTGGCTTGGGTATAGCGAGCGTTGCATTGACAGGTTGTAATAAAGATAAATCCAATGATGGAACTAATGGTTCTAATGGAATAAATGGAAAAGATGGATCAGTAACAACTCCAACTACAGTACAAGATCAAAATGGAAATGATGTAAAAAATGTAGCCGGACAAACACTTACATTACCAAAATGTGAACAAGCTGGTACAAAATGTTTTGTTAGATCAAAAACAACAGATAAATTTGGAAATACTGTAGAAACTTTACAAGAATTTGATTTAACTAAAGATAAAGTTAAAATTGTACTTCCTTCTGGTAATGCAATACCATCAAACGCATGTGTAAGTTACAATGTTCTTGTTACAGATCCTTTAGATGCTACTAAGTGGACTGATATCACTTCTTTTTATACTTCAAAAAATGGGCAACATAATGGTGATATTCAAGTAGAACTAGATGAAGCTTCTAAAAAAGATTTCATTCTTGATGGCGGACAGATTTGTGCTAAAAGCTTCTTAAAAATTAATGAAACTGATGAAGATAAAATCTCTAATCTCACAAATAAAACTCCAACACGTGTATTTTCTAATGGTTCTCAAGAAGGTCTAAACAATAAAGTAACATTAAATGTAAGAATAGGATCATTATCAAATCCGAATCGTGTTTCTGCTTCACAAACATTGGATGTTGTTGTAGCTCATGTAAGTGTAAGGCAAGATGGTGTTCAAAGAACCCATTTAATTCCTGCCGGCTTAAAATCTAATTCATTTAAAATATTTGGTGTTCTTACTGGTCGTAGCAATTCCGAAGTAGAGTTAAGAAACAATGGCGACATTGAATTAACAGACTCTCTTGCAGAAGTTGAATTATTTGATGCACATAAAAAGAAAATTAGCGTAAGTTACGATGCTGTTCAGCGTGGTTGGGTTATTGATTCCTCTGGTATTGCAGTAAGTCGTGAATTTAAAGAATACCAAGTATCTGTAAAAATTAAACCAAATGTAGCAAATAAAGAAATTGAATTACCAGCATATACTCAAGAAGTTTTAATAAAAGTAATTCCATCTGTTCCTATGAGCTATAAAATTGTTAAATTAAATACAAATGTATTTGGTAGACAAGAATTTGATATTTTAGCAGCATATTCAGATAAACCGGCTGATTTTAAATCTATCTTTGATAGCAACCATAATAATGGCACATTTGATGTTGAATATACTTTAATTGACTTAAATAATAAAAATACACAAGCCCACAATTTTAGCATTGTAACATCAAAAGAAGCAAATTCTAGCACAGGATTATTTGTTAAGAATAAATTAACAGATAAAATTGCTGGTAATTTAAATTCAGCTTCTTCTAAGCGCTATATTGATGTTGGAAATACTCCATTTTTCTCAAATGAAAATAACAATTTTTATGAACTTGCAGTTAAGGTTAAATTTATCCCAAATTATTTAGATGGAAATGATTACAAAGATCTTTCTGCTCATCAAATTGCTAAAATTAAGTTAGAAAGTGCTGAGTATAAAAAAACTAAAGATATTTTAGATACGCTATATACAAATGATTTAATTGATAAGCAATATTTTGTAGTTTCTAAAACACAACCAGTATTAAAACAAACATTTAGAAGTTATGAAACAGATGGATATAAAGCACTTCTTAAAGTGAAAGCTTCAAGCGAAAATGCTAAAACTATATCCTTGCCTCAAGGTGGTCACGCATATGATGCCGTTAAGCTTAATTTGTGTTCAAGGGCTCTTACAGAATTGTATGTTGGTGAAGTTAAAGTTGATGGATACAATAACAATGCTAAAATAGCAGAGTTAATTGCAAATAATACAAACTTTAACCTATTCTCTGACTTTAAAGACAGAAAAAACGAATCTATTGCGAACCGTAATGTAATTTGTGCATCAAATAAGGGTAGTGGTTCAGTAAGCTTTAAATCTACTTTCCAAAACCTTGAATCTAATGAGCTAAAAGTAGAAGCAATTCCTGCTGTTGATACTCCTGTTGTCGTAATGAGATACGAAGGGGACACTGTAGGCACTGTAAAATCAGGTGATTTCAAGTTTGTAAACACAAAAGAAAAATCTATCGTTCTATATTTCTTAAAGAGTAATGGTGAATTTGGAACTAAAGTTGATAATGCTATTGCAACAGCTATTAATCCAACAGTAGTTGTTTTAGGCAATAATCAAGTAAATAATAATCACAATAAATCCCCAATTACTTTAAGAATTGAGCAAAGTAAACCTGAAAATCTTAAACTTGTTTTAGAAAGCCCTATGGGTGATAATAGTTCAGTTAATTATTTCTCTTCTTCTATGCAAGCTCAAAGAGCTTCATTTAATACTGGCGTTTCTTCAGTTGTAACTCCTGAAGCTATGAAATCAACATACTTTGGTCATATGAATCATTTATTATTAGGTTCAACAATATTAACTTCTGAAGTTAGTTTTGAAAATTATAAAGAAATTTATAATTATAATGAAGGTTGGGACTCAAATGCTCATATCTCTACTGAAGATTTATCAAAACTTCAATTAGATTTATCTTCAGCTCAAAATGATTATAATACTAAAAAGGGTTTAAGTGACGCTGAAAAAACAAAATATGACAATTTGGTTAGAGCAGTAGATAGTGATGCTGCTATTCTACCTGAAAATAAACAAGTAGAAAAAGATAAGATATCTAAAGAAGATTATAATAAGGCTTTAGCAGAAACAAATAAGGCTGAAAATACTCTTAATGCGATTAAAGAGAAAATTAATAAAATCAATGAAAAAATGGCTGGACAATCTGTTTAAGAATTAACAAAAACAGATTATTATATGTTTTCTTATTATCCTTAATTCCAGATACCCATTCCTAAATGGGTATCTGCTTCATAGTCAGTCTAAACAGACGTGTTTAGACTGATATATTGTATTTAATACATTTAAATTTCTCTCAATTTAAATTAAATAAATAATATCAAATTCTTAAAAAATAACCCTAAAAAAATATATAATAATTATAGATATTTGAAATATAATAAAATAATTTGCAAAAAAATTGCTTTAAATATAATCAATTTATTAAAAAGTATAATTTTTAGATAATTTCATAAAAATTTAATGAAATTGTCATTTTAAAATATGAATAAGGCAAAATAAAATAAAAATTAAATAAATAAGAATTAATAAAAATTATTTAATAAATATTTAAAGCATATTGTATTCTTATTTTAAAAGGAAATATTTATACAATTAATGTCTAATATGTTTCAATGGAGATAGGTTAATTCATTAAAAACAAAAATTTGTGTTTATATTATATAAATAAGTTGTTGTTCTATTAGGGTTATTTTAATTTAAGGTTAAATAAATAATTAATTAAATGAATTTGTTATTTTATTATTTAAATTAATTTAAATTTTAATTTATGAAAAATATAAAACTTGGCTAGTTAGTTAATTCATAATAAAGATTTCCAAAGAAATTTTTAATCATTACCAATTGAAATCATAACATTTTAATAGATTTCAATTAAATTTAAAAATAAACGCATTTCATCGCATTATTAAATTTTTATTAAAATTTTGACATTTACAAATTCTGTGATCTATAGTTTCCAAATTGCAGATAAAACATTGTTGTTAATTTGCAATTACAATAATTACCTGTGTTTTATTTCAAATTTTATTCTTTTTTATGGAGAAAATTTAATGACAATGAAGAGTTCTTTAAAACTTACTGCTGTGAGTGTTGGCGTTGCAACTTTGGCTTTTACTGCATGTAACAATAAATCTAATGACGGAAAAGCTGCTGAAGCTGCAAATTCAAATGAAAAACAAAATACTAAAAAAACAGCACTTGAAATTTCTTTTGGTGGCAGCATTCCATTAGGCGGATGTACAACTTATTCTCTTTCTTATACGGATGCTGAAGGTAATAAACAAGCATTAGCGACAAGCAATGTAAATAATGATAAAAATTTAAGCATTGATTTAACTGCAGAATCAAAAACAATGTTTAAATTAGATACAAGCAAAAATACTATTTGTGCTGTAACTACAGAATCAGGTACAATTGGTGAAGAAGATTACCAAACAAAGCCTAAGGAAAATGCTGAAGCTACTTTAATTGCAAATTATAAAGATTTATCAACTGTAAACAATGTTTCAGTTAAAAATTCAATATTGAAAGAGATTGCTCTTAAACTATTTAATTCTGAAACTTCGACATACTCAGATTTTAGATCACTTGATATTCCAGTAGGTTTGAAATCAACTGATTCTCTAAATATTCATATTCAAGCTCAAGCAATCGATAATAGCGTAACTGATAGTATCTCTGACGAAGCTTACTCAATTGAATTTTTTGATAGTGATAATAAAAAAGTAGACTATTTTACTTACAATCCTAAAACAAAAGGTTATGTTTTCGATTCTGCTCAATTTAAAAAAGTAGACTTAAGCAAATCAAGTGAGCTTAAGTTTAAAGTTAAAGTTGTTCAAAAAAATTCTATGAACACAAAAGCATCTGAGCAAGAAATTAATGTTAATTTATTAAATCCTATTGTAACTGAAATTAAGTCACAAAATATTCAACCAAATTATCAGATTAAAACAACAAATGAATTTAACTTTGTTGCTGTTTATTCCGATGGTTCTGAACAACCATTATTTAATCGTGATAAAAATACATTAATATATTCAGCAAATTCTGATATATTCAAAAATATAAAAACTGAATTAAAGCTTAATAATGAAGAATTACCAGAAGATAAAATTATTTTTACAGCTAATTCAAATAAATTTGTTATTGGTGATGATACTAATCTAATTTCATCTAAAGCGAATAAAAATCATCTAACATTAAATGTAAGTTTCAAATTAAATATTAATGAAGCTGCAAAGCCCTTTTATGAGAAATTTACTATTAATGCTAATCAAATTGAATATACATTTGATAATGTTATGGTGATTGGTAACACAGCTCCAAAATTAACATTAGCTTTCTTAGAGTTAGCTGATGTTTCTGGGGCAATTAGTTATCAAAATGTATTAAAAGTTAACAATAAAAAAGTTGCGAAAGGTGCAACTGAATATGTTAATGGCGATTCAACAGATAGTTTAGCTTTAAAGTGTGTTAAAGCTGTAGCTTCTTTAAGACTATCTGATTCAGATTCTACAACAATTGTAGATAATGTTAATTATGTTTATACAATTCCACAATCTGTTACAGATAAGTTTTCTTATAATGCTTCAACAAAAGTATTTTGTGCTAAGAAAAATGCAGATTTAACAGACAAAGTAACTATTTTTGCTCAATATAATGGCTTGAAATCTAATAATGAATTAGAATTAGGAGTTGATAAAGCAATTAAAACAAATGCGATTACAATTGCTACTAAATCTGGTAAAAAAGAATTTATATTCGATGGTAAAGTGAATGAAGTAACATTAGTTCCATTTGAGACTCTTAGTGACGACACTTTAGGGGCAGAAATCTTAAGTACAGAAGTTACAGATAAACTTACATATTCTGCTGTAGATCCTGCTAAAGTTACTCCTTTTGTAGTTAATGGAAATAAAGTTAAATTATCTTCAATAGTAGGATATGAAGGACAAGATAACTTGTTTAAATTTATTTCTTCTACTGATGCAACACTAAATGCTAAATTAACAGGATCTGTTTACGTAAAAGTTGCAGCAAAAAAATAAAAATTAATTTCAACTTTTATTTTGCAAGAAACGTCTAGAATTTTATTCTAGGCTTTTTTATTTTTTATCAAACTCAAATAAAAATATTCGTTTTACTTTTTTTTATCACCCATAAAAGCTTTAAAAAAGACTTTAAATACGCTATACTCCTTATAAAAGTCTTAAAGGAGTATTTTATGGTATCTACTTTTACCCCTGACGAGCTTGAATCACTTATTGGGGAAAATGTTAAATCTCTAAGATTGTTAAAAAACTTAGACAGGGTGAGTCTTTGTGAACAAGCTGGTATTAGTTTAAATGCCTTAAAAAATCTTGAAAATGGCCAAGGTACAAATTTAATGACATTAATCCGGGCATTAAAGGCTTTGGGGAATGAAGACTGGGTAAATGCAATTTCGCCAAAAGTAACAATCAATCCTTTGCATATGGTTCGAAATAAACCCATTCGGCAAAGAGCAAGCCGCAAAGTTAAATTGGGGAATTCAAAAAATGAACCCAAATAAAAATTCTCAAACAAAAAAAATGAAATACAAAAAAGTAAATTTAATTAAAGTTTATATTTGGAATAAATATGTAGGTGCTGTTGCTTTTGATCCTTCTTTAAATTTTTATGTTTTTGCTTATGATAAAATGTTTAGCAAAAATAAAATAGAACTTTCTCCATTGCATATGACTGTAAATGAGACAGAACAGCCCTATGTTTTTACAAATTTGCCAGTAGAAACATTTAAAAGATTACCTGCTTTGTTATCCGACTCATTACCCGATGACTTTGGAAATGCTTTGATAGATCGTTACATGGCGGAAAAAGGAATTCCGAAATCACAAATTTCACCGTTGGATCGTCTCGCTTATATGGGTAACCGCGCTATGGGTGCCTTGGAGTTTAAACCTGCTTTTTATTCTGCAAAACAGAAACCCACTATTTTAGAAATAAACAATCTTGTTACGGAAGCGAGAAATGCGGTGAAAGGTAACATTCAAAATGAAGATGAATCTCAAGCAGCATTAAGAAGTATTATAGAAGTAGGGACAACTGCTGGCGGTGCAAGAGCAAAAGCCGTAATTGCTTGGAATCCGGTTACGAATGAAATTCGCTCAGGGCAAGTTGAGGCCACAAATGAGTTTGAGTATTGGTTACTCAAGTTTGATGGCATGGGGCAAGACAAAGAACTTGGTGCCACCCAAGACTATGGCAGAATAGAATATGCATATTATTTAATGGCAACTCATGCCAAAATTCAAATGTCGGAGTGTCGTCTCTTGCATGAAAATAACCGTTCTCATTTTATGACCAAAAGGTTTGATCGAGAAAAAGGAAACATAAAACATCATATTCAAACCTTATGCGCAATGGATCATATTGACTACAAAAAAAAATCAACCAATAGTTATGAACAATATTTTTTAGTAATTAGGCAATTATCTTTAGGGCATCATACTGAGATCGAAGCTTTTCGGCGAATGATTTTTAATATTATGGCAAAAAACTGTGATGATCATTCTAAAAATTTTTCATTTATATTAAAACAAAATAGTGCTTGGGAGTTAGCCCCCGCTTACGATGTTACGTTTGCTCATAATCCAAATGGAGAATGGACAAATCAGCATTTAATGTCCGTGAATGGAAAATATAAAGATTTTTTATTGTCCGATGTTTTAACGATTGCAGATCGATATGGAATTGGAGAAGCAAAAACTGTTATTGATGAAGTAACAGAATCAATTCATCAATGGCCGCAGTTTGCAAAACTAGCTCACGTCGGAAAAAAAGAGATGGATCATATTCAAAAACATCATTTATTTTTAAAGTAACTGTTTATTTATATTTGTAAAAATTTAACCTGTTCAGTTTCTGGTCACCTCCTTTTTTCTTTAAAATTTTTTGTTACTCAAACCTTTGGCAAATAATCAAGAGGTTTATTTGTTTTTTATAAGGATGTTGAGTTGGAAAATTTGCAATTGTTAGATGTTAAAAATGATTATTTATTTAAACGCATATTTGGAGAAGACGAAGAAATATTTATTGATTTTGCGAATAGTATTTTAAATTACCCAGAGGAAAGAAAAATTAAGTCTGTCACTTTTTTAAATAATGAAGTGAATAAAGACAGTGAGTTTGATAAAGAATCTCGGTTTGACGTAATTGCTCAATTAAATGATGGCTCGTTTGTGAATTTAGAAATGCAAATGCGGAATACGGGTGAGTATGAAAAACGTTGTTTGTACTATTGGGCAAAACTTTATGAAAAACAATTAGGCAAAGGAGAACCTTATCGTGTACTTTCTCCTTCCATTTGTATTCATGTTTTAAACTTCAATTTTTTTAAAGAAAAAGAAGAATTTATGACAAATGTGGGTTTATTAGACATGAAAACCAATAAAGTATTTTCTAAAGATTTGGAGTTTATCTTTTTAGAAGTTCCCAAAGTTCCAAAAACCTATTATAATAATCTAGAAAAATGGATGGTCTTTTTAAAGGGAACATCTAAAAAGGAGGTCATGAAAATGGACAATTCTGCAATAAATAAAGCCCAAGAAACTCTGGAATACTTAAGTCAAGACCCCGTAGCTCGGGCAAAATATGAAGCTCGTTTAAAATACTTAAGTGACTACAACACAAGCATGTATACCGAGCGGCAAGAGGGTATAAATGAAGGGATGGAGAAAGGGAGAGAAGAAGCTAAAATTCAATTTGCAAAAAAAATGCGCAGTGAAGGCTTTTCTCCTGAAATCGTTATGAAAATAACAGGTTTAACTGCTGAAGAGCTTGAAAAGTTATAAGAGAATCATATTTGATTTTAAAATTTATATACAATATTTATTATCCTAAATAAACGAAACAAATTTAAACTTTGTTTCGTTTTGTTTTTAAAAGGAGGTCATGCAAATGAACAATTCTGCAATAAATAAAGCACAAGAAACTCTGGAATATTTAAGCCAAGATCCCGTTGCTCGGGCAAAGTATGAAGCAAGGCAAAAGTATATTCTCGATTACAACACAAGTATGTATACCGAGCGGCAAGAGGGGAGAATAGAGGGGATAGAAGAAGGAATAGAAATTGGTGAGAAAAGAAATTCCTTATTAATAGCAAAAAAAATGCGGGAATTAGGAGCTTCTCTGGAGTTTGTGATGCAATCAACAGGTTTAACTTCTGAAGAGCTTGAAGAGCTTTAAAAATTTTTTAACGGAATTTTATTTGATTTTAACTTTTATATAAATTATTTATATTTTGAAATTAACGAAACAAGTTTGTGCTTTGTTTCGTTATTAAACTTTTTAAATTGGAAGGCATGTAAATGAGTAACTCAGCGTTAAATAAAGCTTATGAACTTTTAGAGAAATTAAGTAAAGATCCAGAAACTATTGCGAAATATGAAGAGAGAGAAAAACAAATTCGTGAATACGATATTAGAGAAGAAGGTAGAATTGAAGCAATAACTCATGTAGCAAAAAAAATGCGCAGTGAAGGATTTTCTCCTGATATTGTTATGAAAATAACAGGTTTATCAACTGAAGAACTTGAAAAACTTTCATAACTATATATTTTAATCTTTATTTAAATTAAAATTAAGCATCATTTTCCAACCAAATCTATTTTATTTTGGTAAAAGTTTTCCAATATCTTTTTGTTTATTTAAAATAAGAAGACAATCTTGTGCTATTTCTTTAAAAGAAGATGAAATATTTTTATCATTTAAAACCGCATTCCAAAATTGATTAGCTAGTATATAAGCCTTATCCCATATATTTGAATCTTCTGGTAAAGGTAACGGTGGTGAAAATACTTTGGGAATAATTTGATTATTCATCGGTCTAAATAACATGGGAAGCATGTCGTAAACGGGAGCGAGTTTTATGATTTTATTTTTAGAAAAATAAAAAGAGAGATTAAATAAGTGCATGTCATTATTTCCAATGAAGTAACCAAATAATTCAAGGAAACGAATTTCATTATAAAATTCTTTTGGAATGATTTTCTTTTTCATTAAATTTATGGATGTTTCTGACCAAGTTCCCATTGTTCCAGAAAACTCCGCATCTAAGGAACCTAAAGAAATAACCCCCTTTCTTCCTAAATTGGGAATGCGATCAAATCTTTCTAACTCTAAAAAAACACGATTTTTTGTGAAAATAATCTCTGATTGAGAGCTTTCTACATTATTTTTACGAAGCGTATTTAGAGCTAAATGTTCACAAATTAATAAATCAGCAACACGTATTCCAATATCAGAATGAAGAGGAGGAGAAAATTTAACGAGAACTTGTTTATTTTGAGGCAATAAATTGCTTAAAAATTTTGGTTGTTCTCCACCAGCGGAAGAGCCTGGTTCTCCATAGGATAAAACATGATTTGCATAAAGTTCATAAAGTTCGGATCGTTTTAGAAATTCGATTCCATTTGGCTGAGTTTTTTGAGAAAGGTATTTTTGAAAAGCAAGATCACCAATAATTAAATTACCTATATTATCAAAACTTTTGGCTGTTAAATATTTTAAACAATGTTCACTAGACCAAATGCGAATATCTTTTGGTAAATTCAATTCAGGATTTAAGTTTGGGACTAAATGTCCTAAAAATCCGCTAGGTCTTAAATCATTTAAAAAATAAGGGAGATCGGCAGAATATTCTGATGAGATATTTTTTAAATGCGATAAAAAATAAAAACCTTTAGGTTCTATTGCATATAATATCCCTATTTTTAAGCTTGAGCTATCTTCAAGAATTTCATAAATAGGGTAACTGGAGTTCTTTCCTTCAATTATTCTTTTTGCAGCATATTCTGTTTCTCGAGCTTTTCCTAAAATCACGATTTCTTCATCTAATATTTTAAAAATACGTGAGAAAAAGGATTGGCTATAGGGAAAATGTCTTTTTAAACTAGTAATATTGGATTTCCCATTTAATTTTAAAAAGCTCAAAACTTCCGATTTTATTTTTTCTTGATTAAAAGGCTTTACTCTCATGAGAGCTCCATTCTATAGTCTATTGAAATAGATTATAGAATAGATAAAGCAAAGAATCAAATATTTAACATATTGAAAGTATTATATTAAATTATTTTATCTTGATTTATTGAAATAGATACTTGAATAGATTCTCAGAGGTTTTATATGGGCAATAAGTTCTAACTTAATCTCCAATATGATAAAAGTCATCGGCTTTCTTTGAAAAAAAGTTGGAAAATTCGGATTCAGCATCAATATTCTCAGAGAATTTACAAAATCTTTCAGGACAAGTAATAGAGTTTACTAATGAATTTAAATCAAATTCTTTTTGATAAAAAAATTGAGATAAATATGGATTTTCAAATTCATTCATAAGAAAATTGATTCTTACTTTATTTGATTTTTTAATATATTTTTCATTTGAATTTAGTTTAAATCCTTTTTTTAATTCAATACCATAATTACCGCATTGCAAATTTGATTTAAAACTAGGCTCAAATATGACTTCTTCTGTGTTACTTTGATTATTGTATGGAAAATAATCACTCAAATGTGAAATTCCTTCCCTTTTATGAATAAATTTAAATTCTGAGTCAATCCCATTTATCAAATAATTATATTTTAATTGCATTAAATAAACTTTACAGTACTCTACTCGATTCCCATCTGTATCAAGAAAATAGGAATTAGAGTGATCTTCTATTGATCTGTAAGCAAAAGAATTATTTACAATAAGTAGACAAATTATAATAATTATTTTTTTCATTAATAATCCTTTAATATCATATTTAAAATAATTTATACCGCTAACAACATAAACGGTTTTTTAAAATATAATATATTAAAATAAATATACAAATAATAATTTATATATTTATTTTAATATATAATTATAAAAAAAAATATATGTAAATTTATTTTATAAAAGTTTTATAATAAAATATAATTTTTATTTTAGTCATTCTAGTTTATTAATTTATTATTTTTAATTATATTAAAATATTTTTAAAAAACAAGATCTATTATTTTGATAATTAAAAGAAAAAAGTTATAAAACAATTATGGTTTTTATTAATATATCGATTTATTTGAAATTTAATCAATCTGTTTCTTCGATAATGAAATCTTCTTCTATTTCTTTTTTTAATTTTTCTAACCCATTTTTTGATCCATCAGAAAGAACAAGGACAGTATCATCGCCAGCAATCGTACCGCATAAAGTACTGTAAGCATTTTGCAAAGAGTTTTTTGCTTCAAATGAAATTTTTTCATCGAGCTGAATGGCAAGTGAATTAGCATGCCCTGGTAGAGTATGCAAAACAATGATATTAGGCATAGAAACTTTAATACTTAATATAGGACTTTGTATTCGGGGTCTTGTTCCTAGGATCGTATACTGATTGTTTATTTTAGCAATTCCAAGCTTTTTTAGGCGTCTCGAAAGAGTGGATTGAGGAATGTCAACTCCTAAAGATTTTAGAATGTCAACAAGCTCATTCTGATGGGAGATATTTTTACTTTTTACAGCTTCTAAAATGATATTATCTTCTGTTTTCTGATTTTTATTTATAATTTTCATGTTATATTATCTTTCAAAAACATAATCCTTCTTTTTTAAGAAAAGCTTTTATCTATTCGTTACATAAATGCTATTCTTGATAAGGTGTTAAATATGACATAAATTTTAAATGAATTCTATTAGAATATATAATTATAATTATTTGATACTAAAAATCTTTTTATTATTTGATTATATTTAATCTAATTCTAAACAAATCAATAGACAAATAAATAAAATTTATTATATTGTCAGTATCATATTTAATTCAATTGGAAATCATGTTTTCTTCATAAATATTTGATAAACTGTAACTTAGTGGTTTTAAAAATAATTGATTCATACGAAAGGTACAAACATGGCAATGAAGTTGCTTAAGCTAGTGAGTTGTCTTTTCTTTCTTTATTTTGGATTAGCACATGCTGAAGATCAGCAACCTGGAAAAGATTCAAAAAAAAATATCGGATCATTTAAAGTCTGTACAACAGGAGGATTTATTCCTTTTTCTTCCTATTCTAATGGCGGATGGGAGGGGTTTGATATTGATATGATGAAAGATTTTTCAAGCTATTTAAAAAAGAAATTAGAAATCATCAATTATAATATTGATGGTATTATTCCTGCATTAAATACAAAAAAATGTGATATGATTGCAGCAGGATTGACAATAACGGATGAAAGAAAAAAATCCATTCTATTTAGTGACCCTTATTTTACAAGTGGGATTGTTTATTTATTTAAAAAAAATAATCTATTGATTTCTGATATCAAAAGTCCTCAAGAATTAAACAATCCAAAATTTAAAGTTGGAGTAAAATTAGGAACCACAAACGACTTTTACGCGGCTAAAAATTTAAATAAATCAATCATATTAAAATTTAATGAATATGGTGATGTCATTAATGCTGTCAGAAATAATAAAGTAGACACTATTATTATTGATTTATCCTATGGAGTTTCTATTGAAAAAAAATTTCCAGGAGTATTTGAATATAAAAATACGGATTCAAATAATGAGCATTTTTGTGTTGCAAGCAGACAAAATGAGAAAGTTTTAATTAAAAAATTTAATGAGTTTTTAAAACAGTGGAAGTCATCTGGGAAATATGATCAAATTTTCAATAAACATTTTAACTAATTAAAGAAGTCCCGGGATTCTGGCACCATTATTTTTTTTTATCCTACCCTCATGTAAAATATAATAAATCTTTAAAATGAGGTTCATATGGAAAATAAGGATAAAGCGAAAAAGGTAATTATTGCATCTTCGTTAGGTACCATATTTGAATGGTATGACTTTTATCTTTATGGTACTTTAGCTGTTTTTTTTGGTTCTTTGTTTTTTCCTAAAGGTAACGAAACAGCTGGATTTTTAGCAAGCCTTGCTACCTTTGGAGCTGGATTTGCTGTCCGTCCTTTTGGTGCTTTATTATTTGGCCGGATTGGAGATCTTTTTGGACGTAAATATACTTTTTTAATTACAATTATTGTAATGGGATTATCAACTGCCTTAGTTGGACTTTTACCAACTTATGAACAAATCGGTATCTTCGCTCCTATTTTACTTACGGTATTAAGATTGTCGCAGGGGCTTGCTTTAGGAGGAGAATATGGTGGAGCTGCTACATATGTTGCCGAACATGCCCCACATGAAAAAAGAGGCCTTCACACAAGTTGGATTCAAACAACTGCTACTTTAGGCTTTCTTTTATCCCTGATTGTTATTTTAACTTGTCGTGTTTCTTTAGATGAAAGTGAATTTAAAAGCTGGGGATGGAGAGTTCCCTTTTTAGTATCCATCGTTTTATTGATAATTTCAGTATATATAAGACTAAAATTAAATGAATCTCCTTTGTTTTTAAAAATGAAAGAATCCGGAACAAGATCGAAATCTCCTTTAAGAGATAGTTTTACCAAAATACCAAACTTAAAATTAGTACTATTAGCATTATTTGGAGCAACCGCAGGGCAAGGGGTTGTTTGGTATACAGGACAATTTTATGCGTTATTTTTTCTTCAAAATACATTAAAAATTGATTTTAAAAATTCGTATATCATGATTGCTGTTTCTTTAGTTATTGCTACACCATTTTTTGTTATATTTGGAAAACTATCCGATACAATTGGTAGAAAAAAAGTAATTTTGACAGGATGTTTATTAGCCTCAATTGCTTATATTCCTATTTTTAAAGGAATAACACATTTTGGAAATCCTGTTTTAAGTAACGCAATGATGAATTTTCCAATTTCAATAGAGACAAATAAATGCAAAGAAAACTGTATTCAATTAAAAGAATATTTATCAAAGAAAGGATATAGTTTTAATTTAAATACAATTGAAAGCCCTGCAGACACATTATCCATTAAAATTGGCTCAAATGAGTTAAAATCTTTTGATACAAAATTATTGGACGATACATTAAATTTTGCAGGGTATCCTGCATCTGCTAAACCAGAAAATATCAATTATATTGGAGTTATTGCATTACTATCCATATTAGTTATTTTTGTTGCTATGGTATATGGTCCGATTGCGGCATTTTTGGTTGAATTATTTCCAACAAGAATTAGATATACTTCTATGTCGTTTCCGTATCATATTGGTAATGGATGGTTTGGTGGTTTTTTACCATTAATTGCCACATCACTTGTTCTTTATACAGGAAATATTTACGCTGGTTTATATTATCCAATTGCAATAGCTTTAATGAGTTTGATAATTGGTGGTATCTATATTAAAGAAACAAAAGATAATAAAATGGATAATTAAATATTAAATTTATTTAATAACAATTTCATTGAAATATAAATCTTGAGAATAAAGTTTTAAGTAGGGGTCATTACCTGTATAACCAGCTAAATCATAATTAATAAGAAAATGGGATAAATTATCTAAAAGCGGAATGACGGTATAATTCTCAAGTCCTTTTTTTCCAGCTTGTTCTAATATAGATGTACGCTTGGAGTTTTCAGTTTGTTTTTCCGCTTTTTCAATAAGAGCATCGAATTTGGGATCTTTCATAAAGGAATAATTATCTCGATTTGTAGAAACTAAAATGCCTAAATATTCTATGGCATCAATGTATTTTGGATACCACCGATTTAATGATATTTCAAAATCTCCTTTTCTTAATTTATTCATATTTTCTTTAAATTCTTGTCGATTTAAAATAACTTGAATTCCTAAATGTTTTTTTAGCATATTTGATATGGCAATTGCAATTTTGTGGTTATCGGGATGTAAATTATAATTTATCTGAATTGATAACTTTTTGCTTTCGGAAAAACCAGCTACTAAAAAAAGTTTTTTAGCTTCTATAACCCTTTCTTCATATGTTTTTGTTGCCCAATGTGGTATATATGATTTGTATTCTTCTATGTGATTAGGTACTAAATCATAAATTTTTAATTTAGGATTAGACAATATTTTAGTAGAAAGTTCGGATCTATCAATCACCATTGATATTGCTTTTCGAAGTTTTAAATTATTTTTAAATGGTTTTTTAGATGTATTTAAAGTCAAAAGAATAACATCAAGTGTTTTGTTTGATTTTAAATTATTTTCTGCAGATTTTTTTGTCAAATAAGGAATGTCATCTGATGAAATATTAGGTGAAGTCATATTGGATTGACCAGTAATATACATGTTAATTTGAGAAAGCATATCTTCTGTAAAATAATAAAGGACATCTTTAATTTTTACTTTATCGAAATTATAATAGAAAGGATTTTTTTCAAATTCAATATACTTATCATTTTGAATTTTTTTAAATTTATATGCTGAATTAGAAATGATAGGGTTTTTAGAAATAAAGTTTCCACTTGAATCATAGTTTTTAGGATTGAGACAAACATAATTAATCCCACTTAATAACTCTAAAAAATGCGGAAAAGGATAAGATAAATCAATTATAACGGTGTCTGAATTTAGAGTTTTTACTCCTAATTTATCAATTGGCAATTTTCCCTGGTTAATTTCTTTGCTATTTTTTATTGGAAAAGCGCTAAAACCAATTGTAGTAGAAATTTTAGGATTTATAATTCGCTGTATTGCTAAAGCACAATGCTCCGCAGTAACAGTTGAGCCATCAGACCACTTCGCATTAGGACGAATTTTAAATATATAAGTCTTATTATTATTCTCAATTTTATATGAAGATGCCATTGCTAATATAACTTTGCCATCTTTATCAATTCTGGTTAAGCCCTCGAATAAGTCCTGAAGCAATTGGGTAGTTGGTTTATCGTCTACATTGGTTGGATCAAACGTTGAGGGTTTTCCTCCTGAAAATCGGATAAGCTCATCTCTTTGAAAAACCTTTTGTGCATATATTTTATTATGAAACATAGTTTGTTTCGTCATTAATAAAAATAGAATAAAAATCATAGACGTAAGTTTTATGTTTATTTTTAGCATTTGTGACCCTAGTTAATAATGATTATTTTAACATAAGAAGATATTAATTTGAAATATATTATCTTCTTTTAATCTAACCTCATTTTATTATATATTGAATTTTTTTAAAGTCTATGGAAGATAGGAATATGGCTATAGATATTAAATTGTTTCAGATACTTTGTAATTTTTTTCAAGATATAAAATATTATTTTCGTCTTTTCTGATATTGAATTCGAAGTGAATTTCTCCTTTCTTTTGAGTGTCAGATGAATGTATAATATCGAATTTTAACTTTGCCGTATAATCTTTATTTACTTCCAAATTTATTAATTCTTCATTTTCATGAGGTTCAAAAATTAAGTTTAAGTTTGGGTGATTTTTTTTATTATCAAAATATAAACAATCATAAGAACTTCTATAAGATTTTATATCAAATAAACTTGGATTACATTTTATAAATGCTCTTAATTTTAAATATATTTTTTCATTTTCAGAAAATGGAATTTTTATAATTTCGTAAAAATTTGGGTCATAATTATTATAATTATCTTCGTTATTATTGTTATTATTTAATTTGAAGTAAAAATAATTATTTATTTTATCATTATTGGTACTACTTAGATTTATATGTTCCGAATAAATAACTATTTTGTTTTGATCAAAAATATTTTCTTTCATAAATTTCCAATTTGATTTTAAATTTAAATCTACAATTGGTTTTTTATTATCCGCTTTAGTAAAAATAATTTCTTTTTCCGTTTTATTATTTAAATTTTCTATTTTTTGAATAAATAAGAAATACTTAACTGGATCATTAAATCTTTGGTAAAAGGTATATTCAATTGAATCGCTAGTATAAGTTGCTTTTTTGATGTTATTGTCTATAAATGGAAAAATATTTTTATCTTCATCAAAGTCAAAAAAATCATGAAATTCGTTATGATAGCAACTTAAATAGTCTCCATCCCATTTACTTTTTCCATCTTTACAAGGATTATCATAATTTCCTGTAATAAATAGGTGTTTTTCAATATAAACATGAATCATATATTTTATAATTGCTGGAGAATTATGAATCAAGGTTCGAAAAGAAAGTTCAATTTTATCACCATGGGTCCCCATTTTATCAAGCTTATTTTTTATAAATAAAATGCATTCTTTTCCTTCTCCAATTTTGATATTAATTTGACAATTTTGAATATTTTTAATTCTATCAAAATTTTCATTCAAAGTGATGTCACTTTTATTTTTAATTTCTATTTTATTATTGATTACTTTTGTATTATGAAAAATAATTACATTTTTATTCATATTTTTAATTATAAAATATGCGTAGTCACTATTTGTAGGAAACGATGTAATTTTAATACCATCAGAGTTTGAAACAACAAGTTCATAAAGAATTTTATTATTTATAGATTCTTTATTTGATAAATTTAAAGATATTGTGTTATCATGTTTAAAATTTAGTACTAAAGAAAAAATTTTTGATTGTTGATTTTCTTTTTTTTTATATGAAATTGCTTTTGAATTTCCAAGTTTCGTTTCAAAAAAATTATTTTCTTCATTTAAATAATATTCTTCTTTGTTTCCATTATTATTAAATAGAGATAAATTTACAATTTTTAATTCACAATTTTTAGATTTTGGTATTGTAATAATTTTTTTGTCTGTTTTTGATAAATTGATAGGTAGCTCTAAAATGTTAGGACAAATAAGAGTTCCCTTTATTTCCCAATTATTTTTTATATTTAAAATATTGTTTTTTGGTTGGGTTTGTGAAGAAAATTCTAACTTATAATAATCTAAATTACTTTCATCATATTTAGGGTTTGAATTGTTAATATTTTTACATCCAATGAAAAATATTAAATTAAAAATTAAGGTAAAAATTTTTTTTTATTTATATATATCATATAATTTCCTTTAAAAATAAAATTAATATTTCATTTTTCCAATTGTAACAACACGGTAAGCATTGTCATAACCATCAGCAGTGTTTGCTGAAATTATATAATTTATTTTTCCTGCATAATCATTCCAATTGTTTTTAATATTTAAATATAGAGAACTACAAGCAATTTTTGATAATGAATTATTATATAATTCATTAATTTTTTCCCATGTCGAATCTACTAATGTATTATCCAATGAAAAGATAAAACAATTATTTGATGGCATAACATAGTTATCAATTGGCATAATCGAATAAGTAGTAAGTGAATTAATATCTATTTCACTTTTTGAATCTTTAGATTTCGTGTACGAATTTTTTACTACTTTTATTTTTAAAGGATCTGGTGCTTTTAGTTTATTTATAGTCAGTACATTATCAAATAATTCCAATTCATTTGATATATTTGCATCAGACTGCAATACTATATTTCCATCAGTATCAATATTCTGACCATTAATAAGATTTTTGATTGTATCAGATATTGTTAATTTTACAGTATTATCACCCGATAATTTTGAACCTGAAACTAAAATATTTTGACTATCTTTTTTATAGTGAGATTTAGTAAGATTGATTATATCGTTTTTTAATTTTAATATTAAAAATGTATTATTATTAAAAACTACATATTCAATATTATCTAAAGTGAATTTTTCAAATTTATATTCACATGCTTTATCTTTTTCATAAGGTAATTGAGCTTTATTGTTTTTTGAAGAAATTGTAAACTTAGTGTTATCAAGAATTTTGTCAGTTAAATTTCCATCAATTTGGGTTCCACAAGTCATTAAAACATCAATTGAGAAATTACTTATTGCAGAAATATCCGTATTTATTTTTTGACTTGAGCTTTTATTTATTACTAAATCAAGATATTGTTTTGAGTCGCCCTCATTATTCATATCTGATTTTTTATTGTCATTTTTGCATCCAAAAAAAGATATAGCAAAAATATTAGAAAGAATAAATAATTTAGAATTATTTTTCATATTATCCTCGTATTTAAATAAAATGTAAATGTAATTTTGATTTAATTGCATGAAATTTATTCTGCAATATTTTTTTAATTAGGTTTATAAAATTTTAATGTCAAATTATAATTTTAAATATAAGTTTTAGAAGTAAATTTTAGATGTAAGAATTTCGATATAAATTATTGAATATATAAATAAAAGTATATTTTTTTATAATTATTATTAAAAAATAATTAATGAGCAAAATTTAAAATTACTTAATAATTATTTGTTTTAAATACACTAAAAAAACGATAATGAGAATCAATATAATAAATATTTATATAAAATCAAAAAACCTTTTCTTTTATATCTAAAAAATTATAAATTATGAATGAATTTATATTTAAATTTAAAATGAACTGTAAATATTCTTAATTTTGTTTATTATTGTAGCAAGGACTCGTTTTTACTTTTTATACTTATAAAAAGGATCAAAAATAATGTATTTATGGAGTATTAAAAATTTAAAGAATGATCTTATCTTAAATCATTTAACAGAAAAGTATAAATTTTTTTATTTTTTTATATTTGTTATTTTATTCACTCTCTATTCTGAAATAGGAGTTTTTTTTCCATCAGAATATAATGTTATAGATAAAGTGCAATCTGCTGTGAATATTTTTATTGTTATTTTAGGCTTGCTTATTGCATACCGTGTGAATGGGGGGAATGCTGGTAAAGATTTTTTAACAAGGGCAGTGACTTTATATGTTGTCCTAAGCGTACGTTTTATTGCTTACACTCTCATAGCAATAGCAAGCTATTCTTTATTATTATGGATTATTAGTCTTGTTATCCCTAATCAATATATGGGAAATGTTGCAAATGGGATTTCAGTTGCCTTTATTCCTCTTTTTGAAATTTTATTCTATTGGAGATTTATCATTCACATTAGGGATGTTAGAAAAGGGGAGCTAAAAACCTAACTTTTGTAAATCAATTCCATTTTTTTCTAGAAGTTTTTTAGCATCTTCTTGGATTTTTTGAGCTTCAGGGTTCTTTTTAATTTCTTCTTTTAGCTTGTTGGTTAATTCCTTTGAGGCATTTTTAACCAACTTTTTTTGTAATTCAGAAGTTTGAATCCCTACTTCTGGATTTGTGATTGTGCCATCTAAAGTTAAATCTAAAATGAACTCTCCTTTTTCATTTAGAAAATATTTTGCGTATTTACTTTGGCTTGTTAAGTTATCTCTAACTTTATTACTTGCAATATAAATTGCTGTTCCTGATAGTGACTCATCAATGCCTATATCAGCATGTAACTTTAATATTCCTTCTTCACTAGAAACAGTATTTCTTAATAAAAATTTTCCGTCCTTAATTTCAAAATCACCCCTTTGATTTTTCAGACTTTTTTTAGTGCTTTTGTCATCAGAAAGACTCAGTTTTTTTAAGGAATCAGAATCAATTTTTAAACCAACGAGTGAGGTGTTTTTTACAAATTTATTAAATTGTTCTCCAGCTAATGAAACTAAGTTTTTGGTATTTATTGTGCCATCATTAAATAAAAATGTTCCTTTAGAGTTTAGTGTCTTAGAGAGAGCTGGTCTTGTGAGTCCTCTTGCACTATAATTCATTTTAATATCTGCTTTGCCTTCAATGGGACTTTTTTGAGATTCTGGCTTTATTGCTTTAAAGATTTCTTCTACTTTGACGCCATTTAAATTTAAATTTCCATAATAAGGAACAGGATAAACACCTAAGTCAGCATTTGCTGTTGTTAATAAACTTCCTGAAAAAAGATTCATTGATAATCTATTTAAAGTAGCATTATAATTTTTAATTTTAGAGTTTAATATAAAATTATTTATAATGATATTGTCGTATACTAATTTTCCAATATTCATTTCAGTGTAAAAGTCAGAGCCAGCGAGTAACTTTTTTTCTTTATCCGTTAAAGTAAATTCGTCATTATTTATGTTTCCAGGAGAGCTTGTGGTATTTTTTTCTGATTCATTATTTTCTTCCTTTTTTGAATTTGAAGTTATTTTATTTTCTTCATTTTTAGGAGTGTTTGAAGATTTAGACATAAATGGTTTTATAATTTTTGATAAATATAAATTTTGACTTTGAATTTTTAAAGAACCTAATAAAGGTTTAACTGATTTTGCATCAAAAGTTAAATGAATATCAGAATCGGTTAATTTTGATTTGAGATCAAGAAAGATATCTAAAGTTTCTGGTTGTAATAACGAGCCCGCAATTTTGGATTTGAGATCGAGAGTTGCATTTATAAGCATATCTTTGTGTTGCGGAAGAATTTCACCTAGTTCCGAAAGATTTTGAGAAATTAAGGAAAATTGAATATCCGAATTTAGTTTGTCTAATCCAAAAATATTGACTTTAGCTTTTGCATCTAGAGATTGTAAATCTAATTTAAAATTATCTACAATTACATTTTTAGGTGATGCCATTCCGGAAAAGTTCATATGGAAAGGAATGGATTTCTTTTTAACAAAAGCATTTTTATAATTTATATCGAGATTATCAAAACTTAATTTGCTATTGAAAATTGAGTTTTTCCATTCCATTCCTTCTAATTCTGTATTAATAATAAAGTTTAAAGAAACTAAACCTTTAACAGAATAATCATTGTCTTTTATATCTAAATCGGTTGAAAAATCAATTTTGGTATCCTTTCCAACTCCGATATTAGAAATAATCAGATTCATGTTTTTAATTTTTGCAATTTCTTGTTCTCTAGGACCAGAGACATTATAAACATAAAAAGTTGCATTTTTAACTTCAAATGATTTGATTAAAATTTTGTCTGCAAAAGAGTTTCCCGAATTTGGAGCTGTTTTAGAATCAATTAAGTTTTCTTCTTGAGTTTTATGTTCGTCATTTTTATTTGAATTATTTCCTTTTAAAGCTTGCTTTTTAATGAGCGAGGTTATGTTGTTTCTTCCAGTAGATCTCATTAAATTTATTTCTGGATTGTTAATTTCAATATTACCTATGAATTTTCCTTTTAATAAAGGCCAAAATTCTGTCTTAAATTTGATATTTTTTACTTTAAAAAGCTCTGTTCCCATAAAAACTTCATCGGTATTTTCAAGGGAAATATCTTTTAACTCAATTCCAATACCTGTAAAAATTGTTAATCTTGCAGAGGAGTAATTAACTTTAGCATTTAGTTTTTCAGCAACTATATTTTGAATTTGTGGTTTGAATTTATTAAAATCTATCATAAAAGGAAGAATTAATAAAAAAAGGACAATAAACAAAATAAAACCCAAAATACCCACTAACCATTTTGTTTTAGTATTCACAATAACCATCCCGAAATAAGTAATTATTTATTATTTTTTAAATCGTAGCATTGCTTTATAAAGGATGAGCAATACTTAGGAATTTGATCAGAAAATGCCATTCTTAAATGCCCTCTTTTTTCGTCATTATGAGCAAAAAAAGCGGAAGGAATTTCCATCATAAGCGATGCAACATTAGAATAGGGAGCAATTCGATCTTTCATTCCATGCATCCACAATACAGGAACACGAACATCTCGTAAAATTCTTCTTTTTTCAAATGTTTCGTTTACAAAATTTCGAGCTTGATCTGCATAACCAACAGCGGTTCTCATTCTTAAAGGAAAAGATTTTCTTTTAAAGGATCCTGTTGCTGGAAATAAGCCATCTAACCCATAATAAGAAAATTTATTTAAAAAATCCTTTAACCATGCACTTGGATATAAATAATTCCAAAGTTCACCGGCCGCTTTTGAATAGGTATTTATCATCAATGCAGGTGAAACAACAACGACGCCATCAATATTTTCTGAAACGTCATGTCTGGTTGCTGCAATTAAAGCAAAGGATGCTCCCATTGAGTGTCCCATTAAAAAACACGAAGGACCTTCTCTTTTCGCGCTGAGTCCAGAACCAGATTCATTCCCAAATAAACGTTGTAAGAGTAAGGGAAGACTTCTTGTAGCCTGTTGAAAATCAAGGACAGAAGAACCATCAACTCCGTGGCCATCCCAATCAAATGACAAAACAGAAAGGCCACTTAAATTTAAAAATCGAATCCAATGCAATAAGGGGTAGGAGCAATCGTCTCCTAAACCATGCATAAGAATAATTAAAGAATTTTGAGCGCTTTCCATGTTTTTGGGTACGGATAAAAAAGCCGTTCCAGGTCCTGAAGAAAGGGGGACTTCATAATAAGAAACAGAGACATCTTGTAGATTATTAAGGGAAAAATGCCTACGGCCACTTCCCTCAAATTTTGATTTGTCTATTTTATTAAGCCTACCAGCGATCCAATTTTCTATTGCATACATGTTTCTTGCCTCCAAAAAACAGTGTTTTCTTAACTCGGTTTAGATTATATCCATGTTAACAATGAGACAAATAGAACCGCCATGTTTCATTGTCTATTTTAAGATAAAGGAGAAATTTTATGGAAACCGTATTTTGTTTATCCTCTACTATGAAGGAAGTTGAAACCCGCTTTCCTTTTGCACGCTCACTTCTCCATAGTAAGTTTCATGTGGGAGGTTGTGCAAGTTGTGGTTATGAGTCTAATGAAACCATTGAGCAAGTGGCGGTGAAACATAATAAAGATGCACAAGCTATGGTCAGCACTTTAAATGACGGTGTTGAAGATATGCAAAAATCGGAAATAACGGTATCTGAATTTTCTGAAATGCAAAAAAGAAATGCAAAAACCTTAATTTTAGATGTACGTGAAGACTGGGAATATGAAATTGCCAAAATTCCAAATTCTATATTATTGACTGAAAAAAACTTTGAGCTAAATGTAGAAAAATCAAAGCAGGTTGAATGTGTAATTGTGGTATGCCATCATGGTTTACGCTCAATGAATGCTACACTTTATCTAAGAGAAAATGGTGTTGCAAATGCAAGAAGCTTGCAAGGTGGTATTGATGCGTACAGTTCTAAATTAGACAATTCAATTCCAAGGTATTAGAATGTTTTGAGCTAAATAATTAGCTCATTTCTTTAAGAAAGAGCATTGATAATGCCTATTATTGCTCCTGATGTTGTTTACTTTAATAAGACAAATCAAATAGAACATAATTATACTAATATTTCAGCTGATTATAATACTAAAAAATTAAATTGTAAATTAAATAATTCAAATTCTAAAGTAAAAGTTTTTCAGAAAAAATGGATTTTATATACTGCAGATAAAAAAAGAGAAATTGAAACCTATTCTGACTCAATTGATTTTTCACTTGCACAAAAATTTCCTACTTTAACTTGCGAAACAATTTTATTTGATGGCTTATTATATAAAAAAGATCTTATAAAAGAAAGCTTTTCCGTATTTGAAAACTGGCCTAATATATCACCAGGAGTAAATTCATATACTATTTCATCAATTTCTGACTTTTCAATTTCCAACTATTTTAAAACAAAAGAAGTGGATCAATTTTTTTTCTGCGAAAGTGGCTCAGATAATGTCGAAGAAAATAATTTTTGTTCCTTAATTGACAAAGAAACAGGAGGCATTGAGAGCAAAAATAGTGATTATCAAAAAATTTCAAATTTACTAGGAAATGAAAAATATCGAATATTTAACTTAACTGTCGGATTAAAAAAAGAGAGTAATGTAGTTTCCAAAATAGGAATACAATTTGTATTAAATAATATAGATATAGAAAAGGAAAAAATAAAAATTCCGCCCTATATTGAATTTAAAAACTCTATATTTGATAAAAGCTTTATTTGTCATTCAAATTCTTTTTTATATAATCCAAATAACAAAGATTTTATTTGGTATAAAAATGATAAAATTATACCTGACTTTAATTTACAAGTATTGCCTGAAAAATATATTAAGTATGGAGAAAATTATCAATGTTCAAATAATAATGGAATATCAAAAGTTTTTGAAATAGATAATAAATATTTAGAAATAGTAGGACCTAATCAAATAGGATTTGAAAAAAATATAAAGCCAAAAATAATTCAATATTCAACAAATTTAAATATAATGTCATTAAAACATGAATGGGTTTGTAAAGAAAGTAATAACATTCAATGCAATATATTAGATTCTGGAGAACCAAATACAATTCAAATTAAAATAATTCCAAACGATAGTTTTAAAAAATCTTTGTTGCATGAAAAAATTAAAATTTCATTGAATATCAATAATGAAATTTTTGAAAAAGAAATTGTAATTTTTAATGTATTTGAAAATCAAGAAAATTTTGATAATATATCTGATAAATTATCTATTTCTGCAGATAGAAATGAACAAATATTTGAATGTAATATTCCTGAATCAATTCAAAAGTCTTCCTTTTATAATATATATTGGTTTGCTGGTAACTCTGAAATAACAGATTTCAGAAATAAAAGTACTTTAAATTATAATTTAAATAAAAATTATATCACATGCATAGTTGCGGGTAAAATTTTAAATAAGAGCATTATTGGAGCTTCTTCATATATTGTTCGAGATCCCAACAAAAAAAATCCTTCTTGGTTAAGGGATAGCTATGTTTTTAATTTAAATAATATTTCAAAAAAATTTCTTTTCAAAGATAATTTAGATTTTCATTCAAATCATATTAAATGTTATTTATCTAATAAAGAAAATTATAAATTAACCGAAAATATTTGTTATGCGGATAAAAATAATAATGTTTTTTTAAAATTTAATGATACAGATATTAACAATATTAAAAATTATATCAAAGATTCACAATTGATTGATTTATTTAATATTCCAAAATTCCCGCTCGTAATTCGAGTATTTGAAAATAATAAATACACAAACTTATATTCAAATGTTAAGTTTTTTATTTCAAATTTTAAACCAAATATTCTATTCTCAGGAATTTTAGATTTAGAACAAGGGCAAAAATGTTTTGTAATAACTCAGGATCCACAAAAATTATTTTTATCCACACAATTTATTCTTGAAAAGAATAAATTAAATAAGAATATTATAAATTTTGAAAGAAAAAATTCAATTAAGAATATGAATATAATTAGGTTATTAGAGAAAAAGCAAATATATTATTATGAATATAATTTTAATTTTAATCAAAAAGAAGACTTTTGTAATATAGTTGTTACAAATGGCACTACATTATCACATGGTAAAACAATTAAGATTAATGAAAAAAACTTAGAAAACACATTAAAATCTATAAATAATAAATATAAAAAAATAGAAATAAATAATATTTCATTAAATAATTATAATGTAAATATTAAAAAAAATTATTTAGATAATTTAGATAAAGTAAATATTTTTCTTCACAAGAATAACAATATAAATTCTTTTTCACCCTTTCAGTTAAAGTTTCATTTTATAAATGAAGAAACAAATTTAGATTTATTTTACTCTGAATCAGGTTATTTAGAGAATTTAACAAAATATCCAATAATAGAAAAAATAAAGAAGAAAGAAGCTGAAAATAAATTAAATGAAGAGAAATTAGATATATTTAATGGCTATTTTTTAGGATCAAAGCTTTCAAAAAAAGATAATAATGAATATATATGTGAAGCTTCATTCATTCATATAGGAAAACCACAATTATTGAAATACCATATATTTTTAAATGATCAGTATATTCTATCAAAAAATTCCTATAAAAATAATATAAATTTTGAATTAAAAAACACAAATAATTTAGATACTGTGACTTGTCAAATTGAAATTGAAAATAAAATAGAGACTTCTTCACTAACTGAAAAAGATGACACTGGTATTTTATCTTATTGTTACGCAATGGATAAAAATAATTCCATTTTATCCTTTGACTGTCCAGATATCATTAATTTAAAATATAAAGATAAAGAATTAACAGATTTAATAGAAGAAAAATTAATAAATAATTTTAAAAATACGAGTAATATCAAATACGCCTATATTACTATTTGGACCGAATCACAAAAAAATAAAATAAGTTTAATTAAAAAAATAAATGAAATAAATTAGGAGATATTCAATGAATTTTAAAGAAAAAAAGCATATTGCAATCATACATCCTTCAGGTAGAAATAGAGTAGATGATAAAAAAAAATTAGAACGAATTCAAAAAATAAAAAATTTAGGATTTGATGTCACTGAAATTTTACCAAATCAAATTTCATATGATGGAGTGACCGCTGCTCCTATTATGGAGAGAGCTGCGCAGCTGGGTTATGCTTTAACAATGAGAAAGTTTAATATCTTAATTGCTGCTCGAGGAGGAATGGGTTGCACGGAAATTATCCCATTTTTAGAAAATATACTTCCACCTGTTATTCCAGAAAAAACATTGATTGGTTTTTCTGATATTTCTTTTATTGGTGTTTATTTATCTTTAAGATACCCAAATTTTCGTTATATTCATGGGCAAAATGCCTTTTCACCCAATTTTTTTAATGGGCCTATGCTAGATCAAAAATGTTTAATTGAATTGCTTAATGACACAGAAAATGAATATACTTTTCCTGTTAAAATTTACAATAATATAGATAAATTTTCAAAATCAAATATGGATGGAGTTTGTATTCCTTTAAATCTAAGTTTGGCTGAAAGTCTAGCTTCTCTAAAATATATTGAATTTCCTAAAAATAATATTTTGTTTATTGAAGAATGTAATGAACATTTATATAGGATAATTAGAAAGATAGATGCTCTTATAAATTCAGAATTAATAAAAAATACGAAAGCAATCGTGTTGGGAAATTTTTCAGATTGTTTAGATTCTAATGAAAAGTCATTGAATAGAGAATTTTTAATTGATATTATTTCTAAAAAATTAAATTTACCAATTATAGATTTTCCTTTATTTGGTCATGACGAATTTAGATTTCCACTTGTTATGAAAGGGAACATAAAAATTAATTTTAATGATAACCCTAAATTAACAATTTATAATAAAATAGATAAAACAAATTTAGTTGCAACTCGTTTTTCTCCGGACTTATTTTGTAAAAAATTAGATGAAAATCATCTTAAATTAAAAATACACATGACAGGAATTGGTGGAACTGGTATGGCTCAAGTTTCAGGCCTTTTTCAAGAAGCGGGTTATACCGTAACAGGTAGTGATACTCCCATTTATCCGCCAATGGATAAAGTGATTTCCGACCTAGGAATCAAACCCGATGTTGGTTTTAAAGCTGAAAATATATTTAATAATAAACCCGATGCCATTATTCTTGCGAATGTTGTAAGCCGCTTAAGTGCGAGCTTAAAGAAAAATGATGAATTAGAAGAAATTTTATCACAAACAATACCTATGTTTAGTTTTCCTTCTGCCCTAAGAAAATATTTTTTATCGAAAAGTCGAAATATTATTATTAGTGGAACTCATGGAAAGACAACAACCAGTAGTTTAGTTACTCATCTACTAACAAAATTAGGAAAAAAACCATCCTTTTTGATAGGGGGAAGGCCAGCAAATTTTGAGGCTGGTTTTGCTTTAAAATCAAAAAATCTTTTTGTTTTAGAAGGGGACGAATATGATTCTGCTTTTTTTGATAAAGGCCCTAAATTTTTACATTATGAACCCAAAATATGTTTAATTAATAACATTGAATTTGACCATGCTGATATTTACCCTAATGTAGAAGCGATTGAAAATGAATTTTTAAAACTTGCTAAATTAACAAAAGAAAGAAATGGAATTGTAATTGCAAATTTTGATGATAAAAGATCATATCAAGTAGCTAAAAATTCAGGTGCTCATGTCATTGGATTTAGTGCTTTTAAGCAATCAAAAAGCTCTGTATGCTGGCAATTGGTTTCCTATAAAACCTTGAAAAACGGAATTGAAATTCAATGCAAACAACCTAATGGAAAATTATTAAAATTTAAAACAGGGATGTTTGGAAATCACAACGCATTAAATGCTGTTGCATCAATTGCAATATTGCATGCGTCAAATATTCTAGATGAAATAAAAGATACCGAATTGACCCATTTACCAATTTATAAAGAAAATAAAGTTTTTTTAAGTAAACTCTGTAAATCTATGGAAAGCTTTAAAGGTGTTAAAAGAAGATTTGAATTACTAAAAGAAAAAAATAATATCTCTGTTTTTGACGATTTTGCTCATCATCCCACTGCTATCGTAACAACTCTAGAGGCTTTTCGAAGTTATATGAAAAGTGTTGGCAAGAAAGGCAAGTTAATAGCCTGTTTTGATCCTAGAAATGCAACGATGAGAAGGAGAGTTTTACAGGATCAGTTGAGCAAAAGTTTTTTTCATGCAGACAAAGTTTTATTAGGGAAAGTGCCACAGGATATGAGAATGGAGAAAGATGAAATTTTAGATGGCCCCTCTGTTGCTAAGGCCTGTGGTGAAAATGCAAGTTATTTTGACGACAATGAAAAATTGCTTGAGACCCTAAAACAACAAGTCAGTCCAGGTGATACAATTGTATTCATGTCGAGTGGATCATTTGATGGAATACCTTATCGCTTTGCGAACGGGCTTTAGGGAATAACTTAACAAGGATAATGAAATGTCTTGTTTTGGTAAGAACGCTAAATTCATTTTTATCATTGTTATGTTCGTTTTAAATAATTCTTGTGCTAGTAAAACAAATTTAAATACAAGTGCAGATTCAATTCATTTGCCGATTGAAAAAAATGAAACGGACAAAGAAATAAATAGCAATAAAGATCCTCCAACCACTGTATCTCCTTATGCTCAAAATCGGATAAATAAAATAATCCAAAATTTTGAAGCTAACAAATTATCTTCATCAGATGCAGATGAAGCATTTTTACTTGGTAAAATATTTGAAGAAAAAAGAAATTACATCATTGCTGAAAAACTATATACAGCCTCTTTTTTTACAAACAAAACATTAATATGTGGAATTAATCTAACGAATACCCTTATTAATCTTAAAAAAAATGAAAAAGCTCTTGAAATTGCATTAAAACTAGAAGTTCTTTTTCCACAAAAACCTGATATCGAAATTTTAATTGCTTCGGTTTATCAATTGAATGGTGATTATAATTCTTTAATTAAGACCCTTGAAAGAGCTTATAAAAAATATCCAAATAATGAAGCAATTGTTATTTTTTATGCTTCAAATATAAAAAATAATAAAAAAAGAATTTTAGAAAATTTTTTATCAAAGAATCCTAAGTCAACAAATGTAATGTTAGCTTTAGCACAAAAATATTATACGGAAAAAAATAATATGAGTGCTTTAAAATATGCAAAAAACGCTTACTTATTAGACTCTGAAAATATAGAAATAATTACAATTATCGCAAAAATTGAGCAAAATTTAAAAAACTATTCTGAAGCAGAAAAATATTTTAAATTGGCTTTTGAAAAAGAATCGGACAATAATTTAAATGCACAAAACTATGTAAATATTCTATTGTATCAAAAAAAGTTACAAGAAGCTTTATCTATACTATTAAAATTAGAGGCAAGCTCTGATGAGCATATCCCATTTCCTCCTGAGTTTTCTTTTCAAATTTCCAAAATTTTAATTGTCAATAAAGATTTTAAAGGTGCTTCTAAAAGATTGGTAGAACTTTCAAAGGAGAAGTATAATAATTCAGTCATTATGTATTATCTTGCAATATGTAGTGAAGGTCAACGTAAATTTAATGAAGCAATTGATTATTTAAATAAAATAACTCAAGAAAGCGAATTATACCACGATTCTAAAAAGGCAAAAATATTAATATACATTAATTCAAATAATAAAGAAGAAGCTGAAAAAAATATTAAAAGTTTTGAAATTTCAGAAAGTAACATTGCAGAAGATACCATATTTAAAGCAAATATTTTAGCATTTTATTTACATTATAAAGAAGCGGTTGAAATCATAAATACGTCTCTCAAAAAAGTACCAGAAGCAAAAGAATTATACTTAAAAAAAGCTGAATATTTAAGATATGCAGAATCGGAAGAGGCTTCTCTGCAATTTGCAGAACAAATATATATAAAATGGCCCAATTATGGAGATGGTTTAAATTTTCTTGGTTATACTTTAGTGGAGCGGAATCAAAAAATAGAATATGCTCGTAAAATACTCCATAAGGCTGTCACGATTAATCCGAAAAATGGTTTTTATTTAGATTCATTAGGCTGGCTTTATTTTCAAAAAAATGATATAAAAAACTCATTAAAATATATTCAAGAGGCATTGAAATTCGAACCAGAAGAGCCTGTTATTATTTATCATTTGGCTCTAGTCCAACTTAAAGAACAGCAATTTGAAAAATCTTTAAAAAATTTGGAAATAACTAGCAAAATTTTATCAGACATGCTTCCTTATCAGTTGGAGTCGGACCCAGAACTTGGAAAAATATCGAAGGGTATTGCTTCAAAAATAATGGAAATAAAAAAATTAATTGAAACTCAAAAAAAAACTTAACTAGGATTTTATGAATAACTCATCTTTAATTCTCCCTAATCTTTATGAAGTACTTAATTATGAAATTAAAATTGATAAAATAGATTGGTCTATTGTTACAAAATTTGCAGAAAATTGGAAACTATCTGTGGCCGATGCTCTTCTTGATTTAAATTATATTGATGAGTCTACTCTAGCAAGATGTCTTGCTCGTTCACATAATTTGCCATACATTCCTTCAAATCAATTAAAATATGATTTTTCCGAAGTCAGTCTAGAAAACTTTGATGATCTCATGAGTGTTGGTGCTGCCCCATTAGAAGAATATAGACTTGCCATTTGCAATCCTTATGATGATCATCGAGGCTATTTAGATAATAAATTTTGTGAACGAGAAATGATTGTAACAGAAAGGTCGTCAATCATCGAAGCTTTAAGAAAACATGGGTTTAATGAATGGATCGATGATGACAACCAAATCGTAAACGAAAAGGAATAGTTTTGCTCTTCGTTATGAATTATTTTAATTTTTAGATTTAATTTCATTTTTATTAACTTTTATGCTTTTAAATAAAGAGGTTTTCTTTGGTTAAAGAATTAAAAGATGAGCTTGATTATAAATCTTTATGCGACTTATTGCCCATGTCGTATGTTATCTTAGATGATAATTTAGTGATAAAATCGGCAAGCAATCAGTTTGTTAACTTATTGAATATGAAACGACATTTGATTGTTGGATTTAATCTATTTTATTTTTTCAAAATAAATTTGCACATGGAAGAAGATTCAGGAATAGAGAATTTAAAATTATCCTTAGATAAAGTTCTTAATGAACATACAGAAGAATTTATGGATATTCAAAAATTTAATATTAAGGTGAATCTAAATGGAATTCAAACTCAAGTTTTAAAATATTGGAAAGTTTCAAATTTACCTATATTTGATAGAAATAAAAAATTAAATTATATCATTATGAAAATTGATGATGTAACAGATAGTGTGAAATTAAAATTAATGAGTTTAGATCAAAATAAGTATTTTTTAAGAACAAGATATCAGACAGATTTAAAAGAAAAAATTCAACGTTCGCAAAAAATGGAATCCATTGGGCAACTTGCTGGTGGGATTTCTCACGATATTAATAATATGCTTACAATAGTTAATTTAAACTGTGATATTATTCTAAATTCATCACAAAATATATCTCCTGTCGTAAAAAAACAAACAGAACAAATTAAAAAAACATCAAAACATGCTGCTAAATTATTACAACAAATTTTAAGTTTTAGTAAAAAACAAAGAGTGAATTTAATATCGCTCAATATTAATTTAATTATTGAAGATATTGATAGAATGTTAATAAGATTATTACCAGAAAATATGGAATTAAAAAAAGATCTATCAATTGAAATTGAAAATGTTTTGGCTGATCCTGCTCATATTGAACAAGTTATTTTAAATTTAATTATCAATGCTAGAGATGCTATTGGTGAGATTGGTCTTATTAAAATTGAAACCTCAAATAAAGAAATTCTGGAAGATACTGCTTTGGGTAGCCATTTTCTGAAAGCGGGTCATTATGTTGTTTTATCAGTAATTGATAATGGAGTTGGAATGGATTCAAATGTTCAAGCAAGAATTTTTGAACCTTTCTTCTCTACAAAAGAAGAGGGTAAAGGAACAGGACTCGGTTTAGCAACAATATATTCTATAGTTGAGCAATATAAAGGTTCTATAGTAGTCCATAGTGAATTAGGAAAAGGTACGACATTTCAAATTTATTTTCCAGCTACTGATTTAAAATTAAATTCTTTACAATTAGACGAACAAAATAATATAAATTTTGAAGGTAAAGAAAAAATACTCGTAGTAGAAGATAAAGAAGAGTTAAGTGAATCTATTTCGAATTCTTTAAAAATATTTGGATATGATGTTTATTTAGCTAAAAATGGATACGAAGCAATTGAAATTTTAAAAAACAAAGGAAATGAAGTTAAATTAGTAATTACAGATATCATAATGCCATTATTTAGTGGAAAAAATTTAGCAGATTCAATAGCACAATTATTTCCTGAAATGAAAATAATATTTTTGACAGGTCATACCGAGGATATTCTTTTGAGAAATGAATTTTCTAGAGATAGTTCCTTATTAATTGAAAAGCCTTTTTTATTAAAACAATTATTAATAAAAATAAAAGAAGTTATTCATTAACAAATTTAGCATAATATTCCCCTAAATGAGAAAAGCTAACTTTAAATATAGCACTGAATTTGCTTTTTTCATTTTCGGTTTGAAAAGGAATTTTAATTGTTTTAGTGGTATATAAATTTGTTCCAATGTCAACAGAATTTATCCATCCATTAATAATGGGGGAATATCCTGCAAGTGGATCTATTTGATAAATAGAATTTCCAATAAGAGTAGCATTTTTAATATCAAGTACTTCAATTATAATTTTTTTGGAGCCCTGTGATCGGCTTCTCGCTTCAGAAACAAAAGTAGGTAAAAATCCATCATTGGAAATAGTTAATTCAGCATATTTTAAATTACTTGTACTTTCTTTTGATAAGTTAACAGAAACATTTGGTAAAGGTGCAATATCAACAAATAAAGATAAAAGTGGGACTTGATTTTGAATGACTTCATGAATTAATTTTTGTGGAGGGTTATTAATTCCAAAAAAAGTGGGAATTTCAGAAATTTCAACCTCTCCAAGTTGTTTATGATTGTATTTTTTCCAAGAATTTCCAAACATAATTCCTTGATTTTCATCACGGTCATACTCATAAACACTTCGCCATTCTTTTTTCGACCAAAAATCATATCTATTTATAAATGGCCTTTCATTTCTACCAATTCTTTGTGGGAGATCCCATAATTCACAAACGTAACAATAAGCCCCTAAGGAGTGATATGCATAGGAAGAGAGGCAGCCTTGTAATGGTTTTCCTGGAATATAAGTAAATTCTTTGTGACCGCTTACAGATGGATAGCCTGTGATTTCTTCTAGTTTTTTATCAAGAGTTTGGTAGATACTTCTATCTAAAATATTCATTTCACAGTCATCTTTAGATTCTAAAGGACGAATAAATACGCCACCAAAAGAGTGATAATTTAGCCAAAAATATATTTGGGGTATTTTGGAAGAAAAATCGGCAATTGCTCTGCTTTCAATTTCGGATAAAGAAATTTTACCACTTTTATTTTCAGTATAATTTGGAGCCCATTCAACTGGAAAATTACGATTTAAATCAATTTCATTATCACCTAAATTTAGTGCGAATGGTATATTTAGACCATCATAATTTTCTATCATTCCTTCCGGAAAAATATTATAAAAAGGCTCTTTGTCTCCAAGCTCTCTTCGTCTCATTAATTCTGGATATTTTTCATCACAAACCCAAATCCCAGAACTGGTTTTTTTTCTCATCAATCCAATTCGTTTTTTATTTTTAAAAAGATCATAACCATTGTCTTTTGTTTCTTTATCAACTAAACATTGACGATTCCAAAAAGTTCCTTTTTCAATCTTACTTCTAGAATCACGAGCATTACTTCTACTTCGTTTTCCTTCTGTAAAATATTGTTCCGCTCCATCAGGACAAATTCGAGGAACAAAAACATAGTTAACAGAATAAAACTTTGATTCATTAAATATAAGTTTTTGAATTAAGTTTTCGATATGAGCCAAAACTGCATTTGTACCAATCAATTCATTGGAATGCATATTTGCATCAATCCATATAGTAGGCTGATCTATCTTTTTTCCTTTTGGATAAACTCTTAAAGCAATAATGAATCTATTTTCAAGGGTTTTTGCAAGTTCTATTTTTTCAAATTCAATTTTTTTTGGTATTTGTTTACAAAGGTTATCTATGTCAGAAATCATTTCATTATAAGTTAAATATTTATTTGTAAAATAATACTTTGACATAAAATTTCCTTTAATCAAAATAAATTATTATTCTTGAATATCAAAATTATGATAAACGTTTTGAACATCATCATGTTCTTCTAATTTATCAACAAGTTCTAAAGCTTGTTTTGCATTATCTCCTGATAAGGAAACAAGATTGTCTGGAATTAATTCAAGACCTGCTTTTTCAAAGGGGATGTCAGCATTTATTAAAGCTTCCCGGATAGTAGCAAAGTTTACAACTTCAGTATATACGGTTGTATAATTATCTTCGGTAATAATATCTTCAGCTCCTGCTTCAAGAGCAACTTCCATAATTTTATCTTCTGAAACTTTTGAGGAATCTATTACAAAAACACCACGTTTTTTGAACATCCAAGCAACGACACCCATTTCACCCATATTGCCACCATTTTTTTGAAAAATACGACGCAATTCAGGGTGTGTTCTATTTCGGTTATCTGTAAGAACTTCTATCATAATAGCAGAACCATTTGGCCCATAGCCTTCATAAGTAATTTCTTCAAAACTCATGCCTGTCATTTCTCCAGAGCCTTTTTTAATTGCTCTTTCAATATTTTCTTTTGGCATACTATTGTCTTTTGCCTTATTCACTGCCGATCTTAAAGCAGCATTCGAATTCAAGTCGCTTCCTGCTCTTGCGGAAACCATGATTTCTCTTGCTAATTTTGTAAAAAGACGTCCTTTTGCTGCTGCACTAGAGGCCATTCGCCCTGCAATTGTGTTATGACGACCCATAATAGATTCCTTAAATATAAAGTTTAAATTAATTTATGCTATTAGCATTTGCGATGACAAACGTTAAAGCTATAGGTGATTTACCACTTTGATTAAAGATTGAAAAGGGCTAACTAAAGACGAATTCAAAGCTTTATAGTGATAAAATCAATTATTAAAAATGAATAAAGTAAAAAAACAAAATAGAAACCAAATTAAAATCATTCTGTTTATTTAAATTATTTAACTTAACAATGCAGAGTAGAAAAAAATTCTAAATTTAAAAAATTTGGGGCTTATGAAAAGTTCTGATACTGTTATCACCATAATATTAGAGGACTTGGGTTTAATCATGAATGAGGTGAATGAATGGAAAATAATGAGAGCACTGAGAACAGTACGAAAAAAAGTTCAAGTTCTAAAAAAGAAAGAGTTGTCGTTGTAAGTACTGTGAGAACTCCATTTGTAAAATCTTTTGGAGTTTTTGAACAAGAAACGGCACTCTCATTAAGTTTAAGAGTCGCTAGTGAAGTTATCTCTAAAACGGGTGTTCAGGCATCTGATATTGATGAATGTATTTGGGGAGTCGTGATTCCACAAACTAAAAATGCAAATTTGGCTCGTGAAATTGTTTTATTTTCAGGGCTTCCAACTACAATAGCAGGGTTTACATTAAATAAAGCTTGTAACTCTTCTCTACAGACAGCGGAAATTGCCGCAGATAGAATTTTACTTGGAAAAAATAAATTGGTTTTAGCTGGGGGAGTTGAAGTTTTATCCGATGTTCCCATTCCTTTTTCAGATGAAGCTCGTCGTTTTTTAACTAAAATGTCTAGAGCAAGATCATTTAAAGAAAGACTTTCCCTTATTGGTAGTGTGAATCCAAAATGGTTTTTACCTAAACCTCCCGCTCTTGCAGAACCTTTTACAGGGTTAACAATGGGCGAGCATGCAGAAATAATGACAGTTAAAAATAATGTTTCTCGTGGAAGACAAGATGAATTAGCATATAAAAGCCATATTAATGCGGCTTCTGCAATCGAAGCTGGACATTTAAAGGATGAAATTGTTCCTGTGTGGACAGGAAAAGATAAAAATATATTTGTTGATAAAGATAATATGGTAAGAGCTGATACTTCTATAGAATCTATGACAAAATTAAAACCTGTTTTTGACAAACGTAACGGAACGATAACAGCTGCAAATTCAAGTCCCTTAACAGATGGAGCAGCTGTCGCATTATTAGCAAGTGAAAGTTACGTTAAAGAAAAAAAATTACCTTATCTTGGTTATATTGTTGATACTGTAACTGTGGCTGTTGATCCAAATGATCAATTATTAATTGGTCCAGCTTATGCTATTCCTAAAATATTAAAGAGAAATAATTTAACAAAAGATGATATTGACATTTTTGAAATTCATGAAGCTTTTGCGGGGCAAGTATTAAGTTGTTTAGATTGTATGAATAACGAAACATTCTGCCGTGAAAAGTTAGATTCCCCTTTATTTGGAACAATTCCACCATCAAAAATTAATATTCAAGGCGGTGCGATTGCAATTGGGCATCCATTTGGCGCTACAGGGGCAAGATTAATTGGAAATGCTCTTCGCATACTAAAAAGAAAAGGTGGCAAATATGCGGTAGTCGCTGTTTGTGCTGCCGGGGGAATTGGGATGGCAATGTTACTTGAATCAAAGTAACAAAAGAAAGGAGAATTTAAAAATGAATTTAACTTCAAAATCAAAAGTCTTTCATTTTTCAATGAAAGATGGAATTTGCATTATAGACATGAACGATGAAGCAAAAGCTGTAAATAGTTTTACCGTTTCCATGCTCGAAGATATCGATGAAAATTTACCAAAAATTTTAGCAAATGATAAAGTAGAAGGAATTGTAATTACTTCATCAAAAAAGAATTGTTTTGCAGCTGGTGCAGATATTTCTATTTTTGAAACGTTTACAAGTAAAGATGCTGGTGAAAGAGGAAGTAAGGAATTGCATCGTATTGTAAATTATTTTGCAAATGCAAAGGTTCCAACGGTAGCCGCAATTCATGGAACCTGTTTAGGTGGTGGTCTTGAACTATCACTCGCTTGTCACTTCCGCATTTGCACAACTCATAAGTCAACACAACTTGGATTACCAGAAGTTCAATTGGGAATTTTGCCAGGAGGAGGTGGTACTCAAAGACTGCCAAGACTAATTGGAATTGCTCAAGCCCTCGATCTTATTCTTACCGGAAAAAAAGTAGACGGAAAAAAAGCTTTGAAACTAGGTCTTGTTGACGATCTTGTTCCCGAAAACCAGTTGCTTGAAAAGGCAATTGCTTTATGCAAGCAAAATAAATTTAGAAAAAGGGTGTTACCTTCTTCATTAGGAATTGTTTCTTCTATGCAAGGAAGCTTTGATTTTCAAAAAATTGCATTAGAAGGAAATCCATTAGGCCGATTTTTAATAACGAAACAAAGTCGTGGCATGGTAATGAAAAGTACCAAAGGACGTTACCCCGCGCCTTTAAAAGCTCTTGAAAGTGTTATGCGTGGTGTTGAAGTTTCATTAGAAAAAGGTTTGGAAATTGAAGCAAAACTTTTTGGAGAATTGGTCATAAGTGAAGAAAGCAGATCGTTAGTTCACATTTTTAATATTATGACAGCGGCGAAAAAAAATCCGTATTCCAAAACGATTCAGGACTCATCTAAAGAACAATATACAAACGATCTCGAGCAAGGAAATTCAACGGTTGGTATTTTAGGTGCGGGATTAATGGGAAGTGGTATTGCAACAGTTTTGGCTGAAAAAGATATTAGAAGTGTGATTATTGATAAAGAGTCTTCTGGTTTACAAAGAGGCTTAAAATCTGTTTCTAGTTACTTTGAAGAGCGTTTCAAAAAGAAAAGAATAAAATGGTTTGAGCGGGATTCTAAAGTATATCGAGTGAGTCCCTCACTTGATTTTTCAGCTTTAAAATCTTCACCAATTATTATAGAAGCTGTATTTGAAGATATAAAAATTAAGCACGATGTTTTAAAAAAATGTGAAGACTCTATTCCAAATTCAAATTTTATTTTTGCTACAAACACAAGTAGTTTGCCAATATCAAAAATTGCGGCAACAGCGAAAAATCCAGAAAATGTTGTTGGAATGCATTTTTTTTCTCCCGTTCCCAAAATGCCTTTAGTAGAAATTATTACTACTGAAAAAACGGATCCTAAAGCTGTATCTGCTGTTTTTGATTTAGCAACAATTATGGGAAAACAAATTATTGTTGTAAATGATGGCCCTGGTTTTTACACCACTCGAATTTTAGCATTTCAAATTGCAGAAGCTTTAAATATTTTAGCAGAAGGCGGTAAAATTGAAGATGTAGATGAGGCTATGGAAAAATTTGGTATGCCCGTAGGTCCTATCACTCTTTTAGACGAAGTTGGTATTGATGTTGGTGAGCATATTATAAAAGTATTATTTGAGCCTTTTTCAGATAGACTTAAAGTACCAAAAGAAATTGAAAATATTTCAAAAGAAGGGCGAAAGGGAAGAAAAAATAATAAAGGATTCTATGTTTACTTAGATGGTAAAAAAGAAAAACCAGATGAATCTATTTATAAAAATTTTACGCAAGAGCGTAAAAACTTAGACCATAAAGAAATAGCAGACCGTTGTATGTATGTCTTTTTAAATGAAGCGGCTCGGTGTTTTGATGAAAAAATTATTAAGTCTGAGGATGATGGTGATTTAGGCGCCATATTTGGTCTTGGATTCCCACCATTTTTGGGAGGGCCATTCCATTACGCAAAAGTTTTAGGTAAAAATAAAGTGAAAGAAAAATTAAAAGAACTTAGTGCAAAATATGGAAAAAGATTTGAACCCACTCATTATTGGGATCGATAATTTTTAATTCACGTTTTGAAGTAGTTCCTTTTTTGATCATTTTATTATTTCTTTTTTAAAATGATTAATAAATTTTCTTTTATTAACTGAATATAATTATTTCTTTTAGTCTCGTCTTCAGAAAAAATATGAAAATGATCAAATATAATGCTATTCACTAAGCTAAATATGGTAAAAGCAAAAAACTCTGCTTGATATTTATCTGTTATCTTTCCCTTTTCTTGTAATTTCTCAATTTTTTGAACCCATATTTTGGGGGAAAGTTGACTGCCCCCTGCTATTTCTTGATTAGAATCCTCTAAGTTTTGCCACTGAATTATTCTTGTAATTCTTTTATCTGCTAAATATAGCCCAATTCTTTGAGCTATAATTTTGTCTAAAAAGTTTTCTACTGAATCATACTCTATAAACTCATTGGATTCCTGAATTAAATTATCAGGGATCAAATATAACTTTACTGCTTTCCATAGATCTTGCTTGTTACCTATATGGTGATAAATCAAACTTTGGTTTATCCCAGCAGATTTTGCAATATCGCTAATAGACGTCCCAGAAAACCCTTTATTTACAAAATGTTCTGCCGCAGCCTTTAAAATTTTTGATTTTGTTTTATCCAAACTCTTGTCTCCTTAAAATATTACTTGAACGTTCATTCAATTTTTGTTATTTGGTTATTATCAAATGAACGTTCATTTGAGATACTTCAAACAATATAGACAGTTTGTTTCACTTTCAATAGAGGATAATATTATGAAATCAAAGGTTTTAAGATCAACCGCTTTAATAGGACTAGCCATTTCAACAACTTCGACTACAAGCTTCGCAAACCCTTCCCAAGATCCAAAACAAATTGTAAAAGATGTATTTAAATATGTATTAGAAGATCCAAATTATTCGGAAGAAAAAATATCTAAATATTTTTCAAAAGATTATATTCAACTTGTAGATGGAAAAAGATATAACTACGAAGATTTTTTAGCACACATAAAAAAACAAAAATCACTTTTAAAATCAACAAAAGTTACTTTAAAATATATTCTTTCAGAAAAAGATCAAATCTCATCTGTTCATATTATAGATGCCGTAAAAAAGGATGGAAAAGAAGTTAAAGTTCAAGTTGTTGCATATTACGTAATTAAAAATAATAAACTTGTTTTAGTGGATGAACTTACACATTTAATAAGCGGTGAAGAAGAAGATAAAAAGCTTGGATCTGTTAAATAAATAATAATTATAAAATTGATTGAAACTTTAATCTATGACTGCATTTTTTGAGAAAAAAATGCAGTATTTAAAATTTGAAATATTTATATAATTTAAAAAATAATATAATTAAATCAAAAATTCAATTAACTGGGAATAATAATATCTTTAAAAATAATTGATATTAATTTGTCTATTGCATTAGATTATAACAAAATCTGCAACTTTTAGTCAGTCTTTTTTATTTATAAAAAAGTTTAAATAAACATCGTTTCTTGTATAACTAAATTTTAAATGGTAACTTACAGTAATTTTGTAAAGTATGGATTAAGTTTCCTTTTATAAAATATTTATTGCTATAATTTAAAGGGTTAAGTTTATGAGTTCTCGGTTTTTATTCCCATTATTTTGTTGTTTTTATTTCGCTGGATGTGTTCAGACAAAACATTATAAAAACTCTCAACATCTAGAAATTTATGATGAAAAAAATGAAGATGTGAGTGAAAATAAACTCATAGAGGATTTTAATTCTTGTTCTCATGGGAAAAAACAATCTCCTGTTCATATTGTTACAAGTGAATTAAAAACAAATGCAATGCTGCCTAAAATTATTACAAATTATCATACTTCACCGTTAATAATAAAAAATAATCAGCATACGATAAAAGCAAAATTTGATAATACGAATAGTATTACACTGGGAAAAGTGAAATATTCATTAATACAATTTCACTTGCATGCACCAAGTGAACACAAATTAGATGGCAAATTATCCGACTTAGAACTTCACCTTGTTCATCAAAGTGAATCAGGAGAATATGCTGTGATGGCAATTTTAATGCGCTCTGGAAAGGAAAATCTTGCTTTAAAACAATTTTTCGAAAATTTGCCAAAGGAAGATCATACGATTTTGAATACCAATTTAAAAATAAATTTAAATGATATTTTACCTAGTGACTTATCCTATTATAGTTATTTTGGCTCTTTAACTACCTTTCCTTGCAATGAAAAAGTAAATTGGCTTGTTTTAAAAAATGATGTTGAAGTGTCTGAAGAACAAATACAAAAGTTTAAAACAATTTTTCCCAATAACGCCAGAGATACTCATCCTTTAAATGATAGAGTCGTTGAAACGAATTAAATGTATTTCTTTCTTTTACCAAATAAATTGGGGCTCCTAATTTATTTTCTGAGCTTCAATTTTTTTTTGGTATTCTTTTCGTATTAAATTATTGAATTAAAATTTATATAATAACAATGAGTTCTTTCACAGATACTATTTTTGTAGAAATCAAATTTTTTTATAAATATTTAGATTCCCTAAATCAAAAAATTGATAAAAGAATAAAAAGTATATATAAATTAAATATATTTAGTAGTTTCTATATTGACAAAAATTTCTAAACTCTTATCAATTGAAATTGTTTATTTTATTATTTATTTTTAGAGATTGGAAAATATGTTCACAAAAATTTATAATTTTCTTCGTTATTTTATTCCTAATAAATTAAAATCAAATAAAGTATTTAAATATTTTACAAATATTTTAGGTATAGTTATTTTTATTTCGATTATGACATTCTGGGGAATAAATAAGATAAATCTAAAAAAACTAGAAATTTTAGAGAATAAAGTTTTAAATAATATAACAAATACAACATATTTAAATCAATATATTTATAATAAGTGGCATCGATGTGATTATTCTTCGTTTAGCAATATCGAAAAATGTATGAAAATTAAAGTACCACTAAATTGGAATGATAAAAATTCTAAAAAAATTGGAATTTATGTTAAAAAATACGGAAATCCAAAACCAAAAAGAATTGTTGTGTTATTGAGTGGCGGCCCAGGAGGTGTTGGATCTTCTTATACTGATTTGGCAAAAGATTTATATCATAATGATAAAGATCAGTTATTTTTAATTCCAGATCATAGAGGAAGTGGTTTTTCTGAAAATTTGTGGTGTGAAAGAGACAAAAGAGTTTTAAGTATACAAGATATTGATAATAAAAAATTTGAAGCTTGTTTTAAAGATTTAAAAGATAAGTGGAAAAATGATCTTCAATATTTTAATTCTTGGCAAGCAGGAATGGACATTCATGCTATATTAGAAATGTATCCAAATATTCCAGTTTCAATTTATGCTTCCAGTTATGGAACGATATGGGCACAAAGAGTTTTAAGTAAAAAAAATAAAAATATTCAAAAAGTATATTTGGAGTCACCCATATTATTAGGACATGGCAATTTTTATGATCGAAATGTAGAAGATCCTATTAAAGTTTTTTATGATAGTTGTAAGGAATCTCCTTATTGCAGTGAAAAAATGAATTTAAATTCATTTGATGATCTTAAAATTCTTTTTAAAAATGTTCAAAATCATGAACATTGTAGTCATCATTTTTCAAATGAACTTCGAGAAATCATATCAAAAAAGTCTATTTGGCTTTTACAATATAATTATACGGCCCCTTTATTTGCATTTCTAATTTCATCTATAAAAAGTTGTGATGAACACCAAATTAAAAATATTTTTAAATACAAAAATGAAATTAATATTACAGAAATTGGAAATTATAAGTATTCTTCCTATTTACATTACAATATTTTTTGTAATGAAATTACAAATAGAAAATTAACAAAAAATGATAAATATTTGTATAGTAAAAATTCATCAAATCATTTTGGTTTTGTGGACAATTCAGTAGAAAAATGTTCGGCAGTACCTGAATATGAAATTGAAAAAAGTAATTTTTCTTTTTTAAAAGAATCTTCCTATAAAACTTTAATAGTTCATGGAGAGGCGGATACTTCAACAACCCGAGAATTTGCTTTGGCTTTAAAAACTAAATTTTTAGAAGAGAATACAAAGTTTATCTCAATTAAAAAATTAGCTCATATTCCGTTTGCTTTTAGAATAAATTATGATGAATTTTTTGAAGATAAATATCATGAAGCTGAAAAATGTAGATTTCATATTTTATCTGACTTTTTTAAAGATACAAATGATTGGCCTGATTTAACTTGCACTGAAAATATTTACCCGCCCATTTATTCATCAGATAATGCATTAAAACTATACGAAAAAATATTCAACAATATTTGATTTTATATTTTCAAATATTTATTTTTTCTTTCTATTGATTATTTCAGGGGGTTCTGCTGTTTTAGGGTTATCAGGCCAAGAGTGGCGAGGGTATTTTCGCGAAAGTTCTTTTTTTACTTCTAAATAACCACGCTCCCAAAAGCCTGCAAGATCTGTTGTTACTTGAACAGATTGCATATTTGGTGCCAATAAATGGATTACAAGTGGAATGGAACCGTTACAAATACGAGGAGTATCTAAAGTCCCAAAAAAATCTTGTAACCGAGAGGCAGCCCAAGGGGGTTTGTCTTCTTCATAGTAAACTTTTACTTTTCTGCCTTTACCAATTTTAATATGGCTTGGAAATAAATTTGATAATATTTTTTGATCGTCATAAGAAATAAGTTCATCAAGGTATTCATCAAGATTTTTTTCTAAAATTTCTTTAAAGCTTTTTTTATTTTCACATATATGACAAATTAATAATTCAAAGTCTTCATCTAAAAAATTTGGGATATTTATTTTTTCTCCTTTTTGTTTTGCTAATTTAACTCTATTTATTAAAAATTGAAGGGCTTTATCATCTTCAAAGGGTTTAGGCCACATTAATGAAAGTTGTTTTATGAGTGTTTCTTCGTGTTTAGTTGTTTGTTCCTTTATTTGTTTTTCTTCTAAAACAAGTTTGCCATAGACTAATTTTTGATATCCCCTGACTCTCTCATTCTCATTATCCCAGATGTATTCTTCATGTTCTTGAATAAATCCTTCAGGAGCAGCTAAAAGATATTCAGGTTCTATTCCATGACAAATTCGAATTTGGGTAGAGTTCGATTGTGAAAGGGCATTTGCCGATTCTTCTGCATCAATGGCTAATAAGAATTCAGAGTCTTGCACGACGCTTGATGGAGATATATAAGCACCACCACCTAAACATAAATTTATTTCTTTTCGGCCCGAAATATTTTTTTTACTTTGAGAGCGAATTTGACAGACTCTGTCAGGATAACCAGATAAAAGAATAAGACTTAAATTTTCATCAGAGATTGGTTTGAAACAATTTGAAAAAGCAATAGAAAAACTGTGACAAAGTTGTTTTGCCAAATTTTCAATTCGTTTCGTTACATTAAAATCAATAAGATCTTTTTTATATGAAGATATATTTTCTTTTAAATAGATTTTTTTAAATAAATCTATTTGATATTGAATATCTGAGTGAGCAATATCTATAGATTGATTTCCTCTTTTTAAAAAGGGACCTTCATTAATTAAAGAAACAACTAAAATTCCTTGAGCAAGTATATATTTCAATTCCGATTCCACTAAAATGCGCCCAAGTCTAGGATGTAAGGGATATTCAGAAATTTTTATTCCAATTTCAGTTACATTATTATCTTTATCAAATGCGTTTAAATTTTTTAATAAACCAAATGAAGATTCCACATTATTTTTAGAGGGGTTATCAAACCATGGGAATAAATTTTCAAAAGAAGAATCAAAGGTAAAGGATTTTTTTAATTTTTTTTCCATGATTTTTAACTCTAAAATAGTTTGAGTTAAATCGACTCTTTGAATTTCTGGTTTTTGAAAGGGAGATCTCATATTATAATCGAGTTGTGTAAATAATCTTTTTGCAATTCCTGGACTTGTTCTTCCTGCGCGTCCTGCTCTTTGAATACATGAAGCTTGACTTATAGGCATGATATCTAGAGTAGGAAGACCACTCCAACTACCATGTCCTGCAATTTTGGCAACCCCAGAATCAATAACTCCTGTAACGCCATCAATTGTAACCGATGTTTCTGCAACGTTGGTGCTTAAAATAATTTTACGTATATTTGATTTTAAAAATATTTTTTGTTGTTCTTGTATTGAAATATCTGCTTTTAATTGAAATATTTCAAAATTGTATTTGATGCTTAAATCTTTTAAACAATCAGCGCAACGTTTAATTTCAAAGTTACCTGGTAGAAATACTAAAATATGACCTGGGCAAGCATCATTTTTTAAAAGGTCTTCAATTGCTAAAGGAACTAAAGTGAATAGAGATTTATTGGCATCAGATAAATTTAAATATTCATAAGTAACAGGAAAATTTTTTCCTTCAGAAAGGAGGACTTTAGCATTTGGTAAATATTCTTGTAAATTTTGTGTTTCTAAAGTTGCAGACATCACTATAAGTTTGAGATCAGGACGAATAGTGCTTTGCAATAATTTAACTAACATTAAAGCAATATCAGTATGAATATGTCTCTCGTGAAACTCGTCAATAATAACACATGAAATATTTTTTAAACTTGGATCGGAAAGAATGAGTCTTGAAAAAATACCTTCTGTAATATATTTAATTTTTGTTTTAGAGCTTTCTACTTTATCAAATCGTACTTGATATCCAACGGTTTCTCCACATTTTTCATTTAATTCATGGGAAACTCTTTCTGCAGATAGTTTCGTTGCTAATCTTCTTGGTTCTAATACTAAAATTTTTCCATCAAATAAATTTAATAAAGCAGGAGGTACTCTTGTTGTTTTACCCGCTCCTGGAGTTGCTTGAAGTATAAGTGATTTTTCTTTTTTAATATGATTGATGATTTCGGGAATAAGATCATCAATGGGAAGCTTGATAGATTGATTTGACATGAAATAAAAATCCTAGGAAGGAGTATGCATTCTGAAAAAGAGGGACTCCGCATTTTTGACAGTTAATTCTGCGAAATAATCATATTTTACATTGCGAAGTTTTGAAATAAAATCGCATGTGTGATGAACAAATGCGGGTTCGTTTGTCTTGCCTCTTAAGGGGGTTGGTGCAAGATAAGGACTATCTGTTTCAATTAAAATTTTATTTTCAGGAACATATTTCGCTACTTCTTGTAAACTTATTGAATTTTTAAAAGTAACAATTCCTGAAAAAGAAATAAAAAAACCGCAATCAAGAAATTCTTTAGATTCTTCTAAGGTACCTGTAAAACAATGAATCACTCCGGTTAAACCTTTTTTTGAATAGGGAATAATTCTTGTTAAAACCTCTTTATGAGTTTCGCGGACATGGACAACGATAGGAAGTTTTAATTCCAAAGCCATTTGTAAAAAATATTCAAAACACTCAATTTGTTTATTCATTGGGGATAAAGTGTAATGAGCATCTAATCCAATTTCACCAATTCCTACGACTCTTAAATTATTTTGAGCGATGGGCTTTATTTTTTCTGCTTCTTCGATTGTAAATTTTGAAGCATCATGAGGTTGAATTCCTAAAGTAATATACAACATGTCAGATACTTTTAATTGCTCTTGTGCTAAAATAATAGTTTCTGGATCATAAGCAATATTAATTATTTTTTGTACACCTGCTTTTTTAGCATTTTCTAGAAGAGTTGGAAGATTATCTTTTAATTTATCTGAAACAAGGTGACAATGAGTATCGATTAACATGTAAATATATTTCCTTTAATTATTCGAAAGCAGGAATACCTGTTAATTGCTGACCAACAACAAGTAAATGAATATCGTTTGTTCCTTCATAAGTATAAACCGATTCTAAATTACACATATGGCGCATACAGCGGTATTCTCCACTGATACCATTTGCTCCCAATATATCTCGAGTTGTTCTAGCACAATCAAGAGCTATTTGAACATTATTTTGTTTACCCATGCTTATTTGTGCTGGTTGGACTGTTTTTTCATGCTTGAGTTTTGCTAATTGCATGGCTAATAAATTTCCTTTTGCAATTTCTGTTGCCATTATCACTAACTTACGTTGGATTAATTGGAAAGAAGCTAGTGGTTTGTCAAACATAATTCTTTCTTTTGTATAGGAAAGAGCTTCATTTAAACAATCTTCCGCAGCACCTAAAACACCAAAAATAATTCCAAATCTTGCTTGATTTAAACACATTAAAGCATTTTTTAATCCAACAGTATTTTCAAGCATATTTGATTTCGGAATTCGGCAATTATCAAAATATAAAGATCCTGTTATCGATGCTCGTAAACTTAATTTATGATGAATTTCGGGAGCTGAAAATCCTTTTGTTCCTTTTTCTACAAGAAAACCGCGTATTCCAGATTCCGTTTGAGCCCAAACAATAGCCACATTTGCTATGGGGGCATTGGTGATCCAGGTTTTTGAACCATTTAAAACCCAGTCATCTCCGTCTTTTTTTGCAAATGTTTTCATTCCTGCAGGATTTGAACCAAAATCAGGTTCCGTTAATCCAAAACATCCAATAAATTCACCTTTAGCCATGTGCGGAAGAAACTCACTTTTTTGTTTTTCAGATCCAAATGCATGAATCGCATACATCGCTAAACTGCTTTGTACGCTTGCAAAACTTCTTAGCCCACTATCTCCTCGTTCTAGTTCTTTCATAATGAGGCCATAAGATACTTCGTCTAAACCAGCACAACCATAACCTGTTAAGTTACAGCCAAGTAAACCTAAATTTCCCATTTCTTTTATATATTCTTTTGGAAAATAGCCTTTTTCAAAATTTTCCGTAATATTGGGTTGAAATTTTTCAGTAACAAACTTTCGAACTGTTTCTTTAATTAATTTTTGCGATTCGTCTATATTATCAAAGGCACCTAAAAAATCAGTTGCTTGTACATCCATTTTTCGAACCCCTTATTTTATTTTTTTAAATTTTCATATGCGTGATAAACTTCATCTTCATTAAATAGTTTAATAGATGTTTTTCCTAAATTTTTTGATAAGGAAAGTAAATAAGAAACTCCAGAATCAATTCCATCTGGAAAAATAGCATCTTGCTCAATACAATTTGCTAATATTGCCCAAAGATTATTGATTTCTGTTTGAGGATAATATTTATTTTCTTTGATTTCTTCACGCAGTCTAGATCCATTTTGTTTTAAAAATGTATCAACATATTTAGATGTTTTTACCATAACGGAACGAGAAATTCTTAAGATACGGAATGCTAAAGCAGAAAACAAAAGCTGCAAACATTCAGATAAATCTGTTTCGTTTAAATTGGAAGAATCAATATCAAAGCGGTGAGAGGAACAAACTTCGATGAGATCAAAAATTTGTCCAATAACTCGAACCCAATTTAACATGAGAGCTTGTGCTACAAATTTGGCACCAACGGACTTCACATGAGCTTTGCCCACAACTGTTTTTACATAAGTGGAAGAGCAGTGAAGTAAGTGGTGTGGACATAAAACAGCCCACGTTTGTAACTTTGGATTAATTGCTTGGTTTGAAAAGTATAAGTTAAATTCAGCTTCAAAGTCTGATGTTGAACGGAGTCCACGAATAAGGTGACTGATATTATTTTCTTTTGCATAATCTGCAACGAGACCTTCTTGTGAAGTTACAATCACTTTTTCGCCGACTCGAAAGGGGGGATCCAAAGCCCACCAGTCAATAAAAGGATCGATCGCATGTGCAATCACTCGAGCACGGACTTCAGGTTTAAGTAAACTTTGTTTTGCTGGGTTGATTGCGGAGACAACGTGTACACTTTCAAATACCTCTAATGCAGAGTCGAGTACAAATTGATGTCCATATGTCCATGGATCAAATGAGCCAGCATATACAGATGATTGCATATATATTCCTTAACTTTTTACCAATCAAAATATTTATATATCTTGGTATGCCAAAGATGTGGCGAGTAAAACCGTATTTGAAATTTACCCTAGAGAATATAATTTGAGCAAGGAGTTAAATTAAAATAATATAGGACTAGAATTGATAAATTTCATAATGGGATGGGTGTATGAAAAAAATATTATTTTTTGAAAGCAGTCTCTCTTTGCATAAAGCGATCAAGCTTATTTTATCCAACGTAAATTTATATGAAATTACTATTGTTGATAATCTAATAAAATTTGAAAAAGAAAAAAAATCTCAAATATTTGATCTAATAATCACAAATGTCAACCTTGTAAATATAAACTTATTTAAAAAAAATATGGAATATCAAAATGTATTAATAATGTTCGAAAAATCGGACTCTATAAAAGATTTTGAAAAAGGTGATCATTTTAATTTCATAGAAAAGCCATTTTCAAGTATTGATTTTAAAAAGAAAGTTGATTTTATTTTAGGTGTAGATGATGATTCATTAAGTGTATTAGAACAACAAAATTCATCAGAAAAACTAATACAAAGTTTTGTTAAAGAAACACTGGAGCAATGGCTAAGAGAGCAAGCTCCTCAATTTGCCAAAGATGTTATTCGTGAAGAAATTACCAAATTGATAGGATAAATTGTAACTTTATTTGTTAATTAAGTTTTTGAATTTTTAAAATATTTTTTCTTCTTCTTTAATTCAGAAATATTATTTTTTCAAAGATTGTCAAAAAATAAAAATCAATATACTGTCAACCCCTCAATTTGATAATTACTTTGTAAAATTTAACAAGTAAGGATTTAGTTATAAATGAAAGGACTTAAAAGAGATATCAGCACAACAGCAATTTTAGTTGCTTCTGCGGGAGGTATGGTTGGTAGCGGTTGGTTATTTACCTCTTATTATTCTGCTAAAATTGCGGGAAGTGGAGCCTTAATTTCTTGGCTAATTGCAACTATATTTATGATATTTATTGCATTACCTCTATGTGAGTTAGGAGCAATGTATCCCGTTTCGGGAGGTCTATCCAATTATCCTAAATTCACACATGGAAAAATTGTCGGATTTATTTTTTCATGGCTTATGTGGCTTTCTTATTTGGTGATGATCCCAATTGAAGTTCAAGCTGTTTTACAATATTCGAGTATTTATTGGCCAAATTTATTAAATGCCGATCAAAGTCTTACGTTTTCAGGATATTTTTGTGCTCTGTTTATTATGATATTTTTAGTTATATTGAATAATTTTGGAATAAAAATTATTGTAGAAGTAAACAAATATATATCAATTTGGAAATTTATTATTCCTGTATTAGCAGCCCTAGCATTTATATTTGTGACAAAAAATCCAACTCTCCCTTCTTTTCATTTTGCCTCTGTTGATTCTTGGAATGATATTTTTTCTGCATTGGCTATTGGTGGGATTGCTTTTGCTTTTACAGGATTCCAAAATGGCTTGGTTCTTGCAGGTGAAGTTAAAAATCCACAACGTAACATTCCCATATCTATTTTAGGTGCCATTTTAGTTGGCTTTATTTTATATACTCTTTTGCAATATTCTTTTCTTGTCGGTGTTCCAAAATCAATGTTAGATGCTCAAGGTGGATTTTCTAGCCTTTCTTTTCAAGGAGATGCAGGACCATTGGTCGGGTTGGCTTTGGTATTAGGCCTCGGCATCATTGCAAAACTTTTACTTTTAGATGCGGTTGTTTCTCCATTAGGAACTGCCGTTATTTATACGACGGCGACTTCGCGCATTTTATATGGAATGGCTGAAAATGGATTTTTACCTAAAACGTTACTGAAGCTCAATCGTCATCATATCCCTTATATCACTATAATTGTAAATTTTTGTTTTGGAATGCTGACATTTTTGCCTTTTCCGGGCTGGCAAAAAATGGTCGCATTTTTATCCTCCACAAGTATTTTAACTTACGGCATTGGCGGTATTTGTTTATTAGCTTTTCGAAAACAAAAACCCGATTTGGCAAGACCATTTAAAATGCCGTTTCCTTATCTTATTTCTAATATATCCTTTTTTGTATGTTCATTAATGCTTTATTGGTGTGGTTGGGATAATATTTGGAAGCTATGTATTGCAGTATTTATTGGCCTTTCATTTAGTTTTATTTTTTATAAATCGACAAGAACATTAAAAGCATTTAACGAATTGGGCTGGTTTCTTTTTTATCTAGTATCTATTTTAATGATTTCTTATTTTGGAAATTTTGGTGGAAGCAATCAATTAATTTCACCGTATGATTATGTTTGTTTACTTACTCTTAGCGTAGTTACTTTAAGATGGTCTACCTATACTGCTATAAAATATAATCAGCAAAATCCTGATGAATTGCCTTTTGAAAAAAAATTGGAAAGAGCTTAATTTAAAAATTTACAAAATAATTTTAAATTCTTATTTAATCCTACAAATCAGAAACATGATATAATATATTTTTGCCATTTGTTAAAGACGATTATAATTCGATAAGTAGGATTATCTTATAAATGGTTTTTCTTGAGGCATTTATAGCGATTAATTTTTTTAGCATACAATTATTGATAAAATTCAGAAAATATTTAAAAATCTTAGGTATATTTTAGTTATTAAAAAATTTATTTGCTTTTGAAAAAAATAAGGAAAAAAAATGGAAACCAATCTAAATGCAAATTTTGACAGCTATTTTGAAAAAAAATGGACAGAATATAAGAATATTATTACTTCAAATATTCTTTTCCACAATGAATTACATTTTTTTCTTTTTAAGACTATTGAAGAATATAGCAAAAAGATAAATAAAAATATTACTCTTATTGATCTTGGATGCGGTGATTCAAGTAATGTAATTTCAGTTTTAAAAAACTTTAAAATTAAAAAATATATCGGAGTTGATAATACGAAATTATCAATAAATTTAAGTTCACAAAACTTACAAGAATTAGATTGTGAAAAAGAATTACATCATAACGAAATGGATGATTTTATTTATAAAATAAGTGATAGTAGTATTGATATTATTTTTTCTAGTTTTGCCCTTCATCACATTAGACATGAGAGAAAAGAAATATTTATAGAAGAATGTAATAAAAAATTAAAAAAAGAAGGAATTTTATTTATTGCAGATCCATTGTTGAATGATAGTAATTGTCAGGATGATTTTATAAATGAATTTGAAAAAAGAATGATAGAAAGTAATTTGAATCCCACTGAAATTAATGAAATGATAAATCATTGTAAAAAATATGACTATCATGAAAAAATTTCATTTTATCATGATTTAAGTTTAAAGGTAAAATGGAGTAGTTTTAATTTATTATTTAGCTCTAATTTTATATCGTTTTTTACATTTATAAATTAATATATTTATCCGATTACTTTTAAAGCATACTCTTTTGCTATGAATTTCGTCATAATTATTTCTTATGTAATTTAACATTTAATCTGAGTTTTAACCTAAAATACTAAGCAAAACTTATATTGCAAAATAAGATCTCAAAATTTCATCTTTTGTTTTTATTGAAATTTATTAAATATATATAAAATAAAAATTAAAAATAATTTTATTTAAATCCGCTTAGAAATAAAAATAAATAAACCACCATAACTTTATTTTGTTTTTTTAAAAGACACTAAAATTTCCAACTTTTTGAGGTTGATTTTTTCCTTGTAAATTATTTTTACAAAATTAAAGATAAACAACATATATATGATTCGTTTTAATTAAATTTTTAACATAAAATTTTTGTAAAAAAATATTTTGAAATTTTCTTGATTCAAATTTTTTTTGATTTAAGTTTTATGAAAGAAGACAAACGCAGTTTTTACTTAGAAAAAGTGAATTATAAATTTGTCTTATTGTTTTTGTTATTAAGATTATTTTTATTCTTACTGGCCAAAATTATTTTGGCCTTATTGATTCATTCATTTTAAGGAGTTTTTTTATGAAGTCTGTTAAGAAAAATGTTTTAGCAAGTTCTATCCTAAGTACTGTTACTTTGCTTGGAGCACAATTTGCTTTTAGTGGTCAAGCACATGCTTGGGTCCATAGAGATGCTCGTTTTAATGTATGTAATGACTTTAACTGGCCATTAACAGTTTTTAAAACACACTCCTATCAAATGGATGTAAACAACGATCACTCTGCAAATCAAACCATTCAACCTCACACCTGTGCTGCAATTGATTTTTGGGCTTTATTTCAAGATAACGGATGGGATGTTGATGATGCTATGGATTTTCAAGTAAATGATGGAAATGGAAAAGCAGGTGTATTTACAATTTCTAATAGTCCAAACTTAGACCTTTTTACTTTTAAATTGAGAAATTATTCTGGATTTGTGTTTTTATCATATCCGGCTGTTAGTGATGGCTATAAACTAATTCAAGGTGAAATTCGTTTTCACTAATTCCTTTAAACCAAATTAAGTTAAATAAAGCCAAATAAATGACCTGTAGTTAAAAAATTAAAAATCTATTAAATTTAATTTTTAATTACTATTTATTAATTTGGAGATACTTATGAAATTTAAATTTATTTTTAAATTTATTGTCATTTTAATAACAACTATTCAAATTTCTTTTTTAGCTCACGCTTCTAAGGGTCTTATTTTAAATAGAGATGGAAATTTAAATTATTATGAAAATGATAAATTTGTAAAACAAGTGAAACATTTTCATGATATTTATAATGAATTTATTAGTTTATATTTCACTGGAGATTATTATTTTATAGTAAAGAAATATAAAAATGTAGAAAAATATTATATCGAAAGGTGGAATGTTAAATCGAATAAATCTGATATTATAAATTTAAATTCATCCAATTCACCTATCACTGGAATATCACTTGTTTCCAAAGGGAGTGGATATATTCAATCTAAAAGTGGAAATTTAGATTATTATTTAAATGGTACCTATATTAAAACTGTAAAAACGTGGCCACTTCAATTTTATGAGAGTTGGGCGTTATTCTTTTTTGCAGGAAATTCATTGTATAGAACTGTTCTTATTGATTTAGATAGTCATAATTATGGAACAAATCTTTTTAAATATTCAAAATCAGCTGATGATTCTAAAAGTATTGATTGTTTTGATGGTGATGTAAGATTTATGAATTTTAATCAAAACGGGGATGGTATTATTATAGAAAAAAATATTATGATTGATGATAGAATTTTCATACATTTATATAAAAATAATGTTAAAATGAGAATTGTTGAAAGAGACGCTAATGAATATTTTAATATCATTTCAGTTACTGATGATAGTGTTTATGTTCAATTAAATTCAGATTCTGAAGGATTCTATATTAATAAATGTGATTTAGATTTAAAAAATTGCACAAAATTAGACTTACTTGATAAAGATTATGTTTATGTTTCTTTTAAATGAAAATATTTTATTGTAGAATTTTTTTCCTTTATATTCAAAAAAATTTCTTTCCTTTGATTGACTTGAAATAAAAATAGAGACAAAAGAATAATGAATTAAACAGGAACTAACTTACAGTTTTATTTCTGTTACTTTAATTTAAGTAATATTCAAACAAATTTTAGCCACTCTTATTTTCTTAAATCTGATTTCTCTTTAAATAAACATGGAGAATGCATCGTGACAAAACGAGTTTTACTTACAGGTATTACAGGATATATTGGGCAATACTGCGCTGCCGAATTATTGAAACAAGGTTACGAAGTCGTTGGAACAATTCGATCCCAAACAAAAGCGCAATTAACAAAGTCAGATATTGCAAAAATTTGTTCAGTAGATCGCCTGAGTTTCGTTGAAGCTGATCTTCTTTCGGATAAAGGCTGGGCCGAAGCAATGAGAGGCTGCATGTATGTTATGCATGTTGCATCTCCTTGTGAAATAGTCGAACCAAAAGATGAGAACGAATTCATCATTCCTGCACTTGTAGGTACAAAGCGCATTATTTCTTTTGCCCAGAATTTAGGTGTGAAGCGTCTTGTAGTTACTTCATCAATTGCAGCAATGATAGCTGGAAAAGATACGGGTAGATATGGAACAGAAAGCTGGTCCAATTCTAATGCGAACATTGGCGCATATATGAAAAGTAAAACTTTGGCAGAACGTGCTGCGTGGAAAGCGATTGAGAGTGGCGGTACTTTAGAGTTGGTTGTTATCAATCCTGGCGGTGTTTTTGGACCCTCTCTTGGTTCTGAGATAAAAGGTCAAACTTTAAAAATGGTCCATAATTTCATAAATGGCAAGACCCCTATGATTCCAGATGTAGCAATGGGTATGATTGATGTCCGAGATGTTGCTCGTTTGCATGTAAAAGCTCTAAGTGCCGATGGAGCTATTGGAAAACGTTTTATAGCATCAAGTGCGGAGCCTATTGAGTTTGCAACTCTTGCAAAAATACTTAGGGATTTAGGATACAACAAAGTTCCCACACGAATCGTTCCCTCTATTTTGTTGAAGATGATATCTCTGTTCGATCGTGAAGCAAAGGGTTTGCTTCCTTTTCTAGGAAAAAAAGCTTCTTTTGATAATCAAGCAACATTTGAAATTCTGGATTGGGAACCCACTCCTATCGAAACATCAATTAGAGATATGGCTGAAATGATTTGTAAATATTATGGGGCCAATTAGATTATTATTTAATAAAGTTGCAATCGACATATTCGGATTTAAGATTATGATAACTTCCTGTTACATTAATACATATATCACCAAGTTTATTATTCATACTGTCTGTTACTTTTGGTGAAAATAAAAATTTATTAAAATCTGGATATTTAAAATTTGCAAGTGTCGCATAACTCCAAAACTTAATAGTTTCTTCATTTGGTCTTGAAAACCAGTAATTTGACCAAATATTTCCCCTACTTTCTTGATAAATTGCCATTGAAATTTTGACCATGGAATATTTAGTTTCAATGATTTTATCCTTTGGATTTAAATATTCAGTTTTAAAAGTGCAACTTCCTAAATCATATACTTCACTAGAATCTAGTTTTACTTCTTTTAATTCTTTTGTTGATTTGCATAAATCATTTAGAAAATCATTGTCGTGATAATTTCTATATACTTTTATAGAATCATTCGTGTTATTTTTAATTTTGATAAAAATAACTTTATCTGGGGTTATTTTAACATTTAAAGGTTCATTTTCATGAGTTTTTGCAGCAGAAGCTCTCCAGTCAGCAAAAGCATTAAAATTAATGAAAAAGCTAAGAGAAAATAAAATTCTTTTTTTCATAAAAAGTCCTTTTTTATAGATTAAATTTAGGTTTTTTCTGCATGCGTAACAAAACCATAACCATTTTTATTTTCTTACTTCAATTGTAAATTAAATGCAAATTATCCATTTTTCCCCTAACTGCTCTATATTAAACAATTAAATAATTTGTTAGATATTTAATTGTTTAATATGATTTAATTAAAATATTTTTTAAGCTAGAATTTAAAAAAAGATACAGATTTTACTTTAGTACTAAAATGAGAGTAATTTTTTTTAGGTAGGTATTTAAATATTAAAAAAATATTTTGAATTATTACTTTTTTTTTTAATAGAATCTTTCTTAAATTTCTTAATTTTTAAGGCATCTATATTATTAATAATGTAAAATTTATATTAATTAATTAAATTATATTTTTTCGAATAAAATAGTAACAATGATTGACGAAGAAATTTTTCTAAATCTAAAATTTATTATCAAAAAAATATTTTATTTATTGATAAAGTAAATATATTAAAATAAGAAATAATTTAATTATTAAATTAAAATTTAACTTTTAATTAGAATCAAAATGCAATTATACTTGAAAAAAATAATATTTATCATTTATTATTTATTTGCGGATATATTATTCTGCTCTATATTTTTCTTAATAAACAAATAATTAATGGTGAAAATATGAATGAAAATTTTTTAAAAAGTGCCTTAACTATTTCTAATTATAATGTCATAGGAAGAAAAATTAATTTTAATCAAAGAATTTTTGAAAATACGATAATGAATAATAATAATCTTACTAGAGAAGGTACTTATTTCCTTTCTTCAATAGCATTGATTGAAAATTGTGGTTCCGGTCTATTAGGAGATATTGATTCAATAATGCTAAATAATTATTTAAAAAGTAAAAAAATAATTAATACTGATATTAAAAACTTTGAACAAACTGACGAATTTGTTAATAATTTTTATGATATTATTTTAAGTGATATGAATAATAATGAAACATTTGAAGCTAAAATAAAATCATTATTTTCAGATGCGTATAATAATGCAAATAGACATTTTGTTTTTTCTAATTCACGAAGCGTATTTAAAAAAGGTGACATGGAGGCCTTGAATTCAAAAAAATATTTAGAAAAATATTTTGATAATAATTCAGGTCTATGCTCTGGTTTTTCATTACTTTGGTTAAATTGTATGATGAATTCTTTTTCCAAAAATTCAACTCAATTTAAAAATGATAATGATTTCTCTTTTGATAATATGGAAAAATTATCTATTGAATGGTTTCATTCTTCAGCAAAAAAAATTATAGAGTCTTATAAAGATAATATTCACAAAGATAACTTATTGCAAGATCAAGAAGTTAATAAATATATTAATTTAGTTCAAAATTTATTCAATGTAGGAAATTCTAGACTGCGTCATGATAATTTTTTTGCTCTTAAAATAGAGCATAAAAGTGTTTTAAATTCTAAATTAGCAGAATTTATTTCTTCCATCTCAAAAACAGTAAAAGATCATCTATGTTTATATATTAGTACTAATTTTCATGCTATGGCAATATATCTTCAAAAGCATGAAAATTATTTAAGAATATATTTTTATGACCCAAACATTAATAATGGAGACTATGGGTTTAACGTTCTAATTAATGGGAATATCGAACATATTATTGCTCAAAATATTGATTTTACAAAAAGTTCTGAACTCTTTTCTAATAATAATTTAAGTCTATTTATGTTTGCCTTTGATAAAAATATTTTAAATAAAAAAATGACTTCAGATGATTCATTTATAAATCCTATTAAACTTTTTAAATATAACAATTGTAAACATGATCCTATTTTAGCATCACAAGCACTCAATTTTTTATCTGCATATAATAACTATTTTCTAGTAAATTACTTATTAAAATAGGTCCCTCAAATTGACCCAAATTTTGAGCTAAAAGGTGCAGTATACAGCTTAGCTGCAGCATGTCAAAATGGACATTTATTAGTTGTAAAAGAACTTTTAAGACATCCCAAAATAGAACTTAACAAGCCTGGAACCAATGGTTGTTTGCCATTACAAGTTGCTATTGTGCAACAAAATATTCAAATTATAAAAGAATTGATTAATCATCCTGAAATAAACCCAAATGCGGTAGATTTAGCACAAACCCGCCCTCTTTCAACATGCTCTCCCGTTTTTATTGCAGTTAGGAAAAAAAAATCAGAAATTCTTTCTCTTCTGCTGTCTCATGAGAAAATAAATATAAATAATGGTCGAATTAAAATTGATGGGACATATGAAACGCCGCTCTTATTAGCGGAAAAAAATGGAGAACAAGAATGCATGAAGTTATTAAAAGCAAATTTAAAGTATCCAAATCAAGTTAACTCCTTTAAAAAGATTAAATTTTTCTAATTAATTATTGTTTTGACAAAATGGATTTACTAAATAATTAAAAAAGTAATTTATATTAAGATAAGAAAACTAAGAAGCTTTATTTATATCACTTATTTTTCCTATTTTTTTCTCTTTTTCTTTAAGAGAATTTGGAATTTTTTCAATAGAAAAAGCGATCCACAGTCTTAAATGAACATTTGTTCCTAAATTAGTACATTCTGCTCCAAAAATAGAATCAAATTCTTTTTCTAAGTTTTTTATTAAGATATTATTTGGCAATGTAACTTCAACATAAATAACATCATCCCAAATAATTGAAAGACTCGGATATACTTTTGCTTCAGATGCAATATATAAAGCTTCATCTAGAAAATTAAAAATAGCTGAATTGGTATGATTTTCGTTTTGTAACCAAGTATAAAAATGTACTGTTTCTTTTGGAACTCTTAAAACATGAATGGGGTGAACTTTTTCAAACTTAGTTCTATATTTTAAAAATACTTTTCTTAAAATTGGGGCCATTATTTTTTCGGTATTAGCTTGAGATTTTGAAAATTCAAACCAAGAAAATCCAGAATAAGAAGAAAATTTTTTGTCTTTTTTAATCATTCTTATGGAAAACATGTTTATTTCCCATATGAAATGAGGTTCTTCAAATGTAAGTGAATAAAATTTTGAAAATTCACCGTACCACTCTAATTTAGATAAATCATATTTTGTTTTTTCGGAATTTGACTTATTAAAGCTTCTAAAACGGATTCTAGATTCTTTTATGTTAATAATAAGTATGTATAGCAACCCTATTAAAGCTGCAATAAATAATAAAACATCCCGAATCAGGACGTCTTGGTCCGACGATTGCATTAAAAAGCCCTCACAAATGTACGTTTCGGTAGTTTATAAGGGCTTTTTAATGATATTTGTTATTTATTTTTAATTTACTTTATCAACAAAGTGTAAAATTTCTTTACGTAACATCGTTATTTTTTCAAGAGTTTTTTTGTAACCTTCAAAAACATTTGGATTATTTGTGCATACAGAAACATAGAATTTTAATTTAGGCTCTGTTCCGCTTGGTCTCATCGATATTTTGCTACCATCATCAAGTAAAAACTGAAGAACATTAGAGTGTGGGATATGGTAACGTTCTTGAACATTTTTATCTGTATAATCTAGTATAGAAGTAACTAAATGTCCTCCCCAGTTCATGACTGGATTTTCTCGCATTTTATGCATTATTCGAGATATTCTTAAAGCACCTTCTTCTCCATAAAGATCGATATTTATAAGATCTTCTTGCCATGCACCATGTTTTTTAAAGATATCAAATAAACTTTCGCATAAAGTTTTGTTACTATCTTTTGCTAAAGAAATCATTTCTGCAGCTTGGCACATTGCGGAAATGGCATCTTTATCACGTACATTATTACTTGGCATGTAACCAAAACTTTCTTCGGTTCCAAATAAATATTTAAAATTATTATTTTTTTCTTCCCAGCTCCGAACTAAACCGGCTATCCATTTAAAACCTGTTAGAGTATTAAATATTTCAATGTCGAATTCGGAACAAATTTTTTCTAAAAGATCAGAAGTAACAATTGTTTTAACAATTTTATGTGATTTTTCTAAGGTACCATTTGATTTTTTAAATTTTAAAATAGAATCAATTAATAAAGCTGCAGTTTGATTTCCATTTAATAAAATATAATCTCCAACGGCTTGGTGTTTCATAATACCTTTAGCCATGTTGGGATCATAAGTAACAATCGCTAGGCGGTCGGAATCTGGATCAGTTGCAAAAACACAATCCGCTTTTCTTTCAGATGCGTATTTAATAGCAAGAGACAATGCTTCTGGCTCTTCAGGGTTTGGTTTTTTTACGGTTGGAAAATTTCCATTAGGTTCACCTTGTTCAGGAACAACAAAGACATTTTCGTATCCAAAAGTTTTAAGCGCTCTTAAAGTTGGTATTTTTCCTGTTCCATGAAGAGGAGTGTAAACAATGCTAATATTTTTTGTTGAGTTGGGAGCCATACAAAGGTTTTCAATTTCTTTAAAGTAACTATCCAGCACATCGTTTTGGATAAATTGACTCAATCCAAGACTTTTTGCTTTAGAATAATCCATATGTTTTGTTTCAGAAAAAGATTTAATTGAAAAAACTTCTTTTAATATTTCTGTATCTTGTGGTGATATAATTTGAGCACCATCTTCCCAATATACTTTAATCCCATTGTATTGTGGCGGATTATGACTAGCCGTTATACAAAACCCACTAATACAACCTAATTTTCGAATAGCATATGAAAGAGAAGGGGTTGTTTGTAAAGTTGGAAAAATATAGGAGCGAATGCCGTTTGCGGCAAGAACACTGGCTACTTCTTGGCCAAAGATACTCGAGTTGTTTCGGGAGTCATAAGCAATGGCTACACCACGTTTTTTAGCATTCTCGCCACATCTTAAAATGTAATTGGCAACTCCTTGAACAGCACGTCTAAGAACGTATTTGTTTAAGCGGTTTGCCCCCATTCCCATAACACCACGAATACCACCTGTACCAAATTCAAGGTCACGGTAAAATCGATCTCTTAACTCGGATATTTCTTTATTTTTTATGAGAATAAGAATTTCTTCTTTGTCTTCTTGTGAAATACTTTCATCTTTTAGCCAATTAGAAATTTTATCAAAACAGTCATTTAGTGGATAAAAAGTTTTAGAACTCAAGTCTTTAAGTGTTTCTTCTATCATTCTTTAATCCTTTAAGGTTTTGCTAATTCACGTTGAACTTGTTTCAAATTGTTTTGAACCGCTGCCATGTCTGAATATTCAGGATAATTCTTAAGTATTCCTTGCAAAATTTGTTCACTTTGTTTCAAGGTATCCTTTCGCGCCGCACCTGTTTGTTGTGAAGATCTAACAAATAATGCTCTTACTTTATATCTTAGGTTCATGACAAGAGCATTTACGGAGTCGGAACGAATGCGTTTTAAGTTATCGCTTCTTTGATTCATGGGGATTGTATCTATGAGAGCAATTGCCTGTTCTGGGGAATCATTATTTAACATTTGAGTTGCTGAAATAGCGATTTGATCTTGATTCATATTATTTGGATTGGATTCATTTGTTACAGGAGATCCCGAATTATTGGGTTGAATGCCTTGTTCCGAAGGGTTCAGTTGTAAAATTTGACTATTCAAAGAAGAAATATCTTGTTGTTGCGCTAAAATAAGATCACGAGCCGCTTTTTTTTCATTTAAAGCATTTTGTTTATCACCTAACGCAAAATAAAAGTCCGCTAGAGTATTGTGAAGCCAAGCTTCATGAATAACAGGATAACGTAATGGTAAACTATTTATAACGGAAATCGCTTTTTGGACTCTTGTAGGATTATCCATTCCTGCTCTGGCATCACAAATATAAATAGCAGCTTCTGTTAAAGGAGGAAGAGAGCTAAAATTTATTTTTTTAGAATAAGTTTCCAAAGATTTTGCTTTATCTAATACTTCTGTACAATTTTGAGATAAAAACTGTTGTTCAATTTCGTTAATTTTATTCAGAATATCTTTTAATTCTTTATCTTTATTTACAGGGGTTTTGTGATTATTTTGCGGAATGACAGATGGAGTTGGAGAAACTAAAGGAGGATTTACAATACTAACATTTTCTTTGCTACTTTTCATTGTGGTACAGCTAGCAAATAATAAAACAAAACTCATGCTTAAAGAGAGTCGAATTGGTATTTTCTTTTTCAAGTTCATTTCCTTTTAATACGATAATTTTCTAAAATTGATACGCATTTTTTTAAATGCAGTACATTGAGGGGATGTTACCAGTGATAGGAGATTCCTAGCAAGTGTCTTCTTTCAACAAACTTATTTACGGTTCCATTAGGCAAAGGTAGGGTATCATTTACTAAATAAGAAGAGTATTCTATGGATAAAAATGCCAAATTAAAAGAAGTACCCCAAGTTGGGCCGCCTTCCATATAACCACCTCTAATGCCAAAACCTTGCTGAATAAGAACATTTCCAAAAAATAATTCAGCTCCCGCATGAATTATTTTATTTGCATCCATGCCATCGACTCCATAATTACTACCATCAATTTGTATTGGAATAGGGTAAGCATCAATTGATAGTCTTAAATTCACTTTTGATTTTCCAATTTTGCCTCTTGGAGTTAAGGAAATACCAGCTCTCATTTCGGTAGGATCTATTTTAGATGAATTTTGAGAACTTGTCGTTCCTCCATCTCGAGTTGCTCCACACATTGTTTCTTTAGTTTGATTTATTGGATTTGTGTAGTTATCAATACAACCTGTAGGAATATTACGAATTGCAAACCCAAAAGTAGGAAACCAATAATCCGCTGCTGTAGCGGTAAAACCCGCATCAACAGCAAAAGAAGTTGTTTTATCTCCAGTACTATTAGCTAAGTTAACTAAATCATTTGTTGTTGTATACTTAGTCGTATCCACATTTTGATTTTGATAATCCACCCTATAATTTGGTCTTAATGAAACTCCATAACGAAAGAAGCCTCTTTCTGTTGAGCCAGAAATTCCTATTGCTCCTGTTACAGTTGTTGTAGATACAAAGTAAGCTTGATTAGTGCTACTTGTATTCATAAATGCCATTTTATTTTCACTTCTAATAGGAGTACCAACTAAAAGAGTGAAAGATCTTTTTGCTCCCATAATAATTTCATTAAAACTTTGAAGTAACAAATAAGATTGATTCCCTGGATTATTTTTTGCAGATCTTATCATATCTGATCCCCAGTTGGTTGGGTCAGAACTCATATTGGATAACATTTGTGCATTACCGCCAATTTGGAGATCCAAAGGCTTTAGTTCATGGACAAATCTTTTTGCAGCAGGATTTCTTGTTTCACTTAATCCAGCCGGATTTGAATAGATAGACGTTTCATCATTTGAGTTAGAAGTAAAAGCCCCACCCATTCCATTTGAACGAACTCCACTCCAATCTGTGGGAATCGATTCAGAAAAAGAATAATTAGAATATAAAATGATTGGAATGGCAATATATATAAAAATACAATTTTTAAAATATTTTTCCATTAAAGTAAATCCAATTCCGTTTTAGGTGACTCTAAAAACAGCTATCGGATTTTGTATCAAGTCTAAAAATGAAAAAATTTCCTAGGATAGAATTACAGTGGTGTTATAAAAAAACCAATTTTCGTTTTTTTAGATAATATAGGATCTTCTGTGTTTTTGCTTTCAAAATTATCAATAGCAATAAAACTATCTCGGATCGATTTTAAACATTTATTAGAATTTTGAGAATCTACAGAAAATATTTGTTCAAATTGTGTTTTATTCATCGAATCAAAGTAAAAAGAAATATTATCTGAAGGAATTAAACTCTTACCAAAATAAAATGTGGGTAACGATGAAATCTCTTTTTTATATGAAAAAATTCCTCCTAAATAATCATCTATATTGCTCGTAGGTAAATCTTTAATTTCACCTCTTTGATACCAGCTTAATTGAATATTTCTATTTTTAATAGAGCAAGGAAAAAACTCAATTTGGTTATCAGATATAATTTGATAAATAGGTAAATTTGATTGAAAACTAAAAATGGGTTCAGATTTAGAATTCCATAAAAAAGGAGCGCAGTTATTTTCATCGGGTTTAATTATCATAGAATATTTTATAAAATTGTTTTTTATTTTTATTCTATTTTCTTTTTCTTCATTGTAATTTTTCAAGGATATTTTTTCTAGCATATTGTCTTTAGAAAATTGATTACCTGCTTGTGAAGAATTATCTAATGGAATTCCTACATTAGTTAAAATAGTTGAAACGATATTATTTATTTTTATATTTTCGAAATTGATACTTTTTTGAGGAATTAATCCAGGAATCTTGTATAATCCAGTCGCATAATATGCCTTTTTATTATCACCTTTATCAATTGGAATTAGAGCAAATATTATTGTTCTATTTTCTAATTTTCGTGCTTTTAATGTATCTAATATTTGTAATACAGCTTTATCTATATAAGCTAAATTTGCTAAATCATCTATTTCAAGTGGACTTAAAAAAGAAGAAAAACCTAAAGTAGCAATGGATTTTCCTAAATCTTTTATAGTTGGCCTAATTAAATGTGGATCAGTATCTAATAATAAATGAGCTAAAAATCTTGACTGTTGATTTTCGTGGGTCCAATTTTGAAATGCATCTATTAGTCGAGGAATATAGGATTCTTTATTATTAATCAATATATATTCGTTTAATCCCCAATCTGGAATGCGGTCAATATTTTGAGAAGTACTGGCTAAAAAATTGGAAATAATTGGAAAATCTTTCTGAGATAAAGGAGCTGCAATTCCTTTGGTATTGGTTTTAAAAATAGCATCTAATCCTGTTACTGGAATATTTCGGTCATCAATCTTTAAATTTTTATTTGCAAATGTCCAATCATTTTTTTCTAGCCATTTTCCATAAATTGAAGAAAACTCGGATGAATCAGAAATATTTTTATTAAAATAATAAGCTTCAGGATAAGATATTCCAACAATATTATAACCATATTTTCTAAGTTGATAATAAGTATTTTTGTTTTTATTTTCATTTATTTCTTCTTTTGCAATAGAAATATTATCCGAATTTAAAAAATTGGAATCAGAAAAAATAAATCTCCGAAAGTTTTCACTAGCATTATCTGATATTGAAATAGACTTATTAAAAACAACAGATTGTTCCATTAAATTTGAAATCGCAGGTGCTGTTTTATTAAATATTTTTTTATTTTTTATGATAAAATCTGGAATTTTAGGAATCTGTAAAAAAACAATATTATATCCAAATGCTGTCGTGTAATTGTCGTTCGTTAATATTTGAGGGTTTGCTATTTGGTTTAAAGGATCTTGGGCGAGTTCAACTCCCTTTTTCGGTTGTTGTTTGTTATTTGCTGAGTTTTGGTTTGCTGTAAATTCTTCTAGTTTCGCTTCATCAGGTTTTACATCCTCTAGAATTTTATCTTCTTCTGTATCTTCTGCATCACTAATTGTGTCATCTTCTGTATTCTGATTTTCATTTTTTTGGTTTGATACTAAGTAATTTTTATTAGGTAACCAAAAATTACTTGAATTTGAAACTCGAATAGGAGATCTACCTGAATGTTCTAAATGATTTACATTTGCATTTAATAAATAAAAACTTGATGAAATACTTATAATTTTAATTGTTGTCGCTGTTGAGTCATTTATAGGTATTGATAATTTAATACGTCTTTGAACATCATCATCCGTAAAAGATTTTGCCCATACATATTGTCCTAAACTAATTCGAATACTTCCAGGTGTTAAAAGAAATAAATTAAAGCTAAAAGATCTTCTCCTTTTTACCACTGGAATTGTTGCTTTAATTTCTTCTCCACCAACTAGTAAAACACCTTCCGTAATTTGACTTCTATGATTTAATGGAAAAATAACAGAAGAAGATTTTCTTGAATTTGTTGGATATAGTAAATTTGTAAATATTTTTTTTGCAGGTAGGATAGGCCATAAAAATGAAACATCATCTGGTGCTGTTATGTATTTTGAATTTGATATTTCAGCATTAGCATCTAAAAATAAATCATATATTGGGATATTTAAATTTTCCATTCTTTGTAGCTGTCGTTCCATACGTCTTAATTGTTCACCTTTTGCATATCTTTTTAAACGACGCCGTTCCAATAATTCTTGATCAAGCGCAGACATAGGCCACGGAGAAAGAAGTCTGGAAAAATGAGCGGTATTAAAATTATTTGTTATTGTTGGTATTGGATAAAAATAGACAATAACTAAAAAAATAGTAATTAAGAAAAATAAAATTAATGATGAAATAATGATATAAATAGACCATTTAGATAATTTAGAAGAACGAAGTGGCATATTAAAAACCTATTTAATTAAAAAATTTATATATGATTGAAATTTATCTTTTACTTCTATTCCATAAACTTTAATAAATTGCTCTTTTTCAAAATCAGTTAGATCAGAGTATGTTATATTCTGATCATTATTTATTTTATAAATATCAAATTGTTTAAAAAATTCATTTAAATTTATCTCATTTTTTGTTATTTTATTAGGTAAATTATTTTCACTTTCAATTTTCTTTGTTTTCTTATCATATGTATTAAAAAGTTGTTGATAAATATTTTTGCTATTAGGTTTATAATAAATTTTTTCTTTATTAAAAAAATCTTCTTTTTTAAAGGTTAAATAAGTATATTTTTTAGGTGATTGGCAAATCACACCATATCTAATTTCATTTTTTATGGCAAGTAAATAATCTTTTTTAATAATTGGATAATTATCTTGTTTTGAATTTAATGTATCCAAAAGAAAATAATTTACTTGGTGATTGCTAATTTTTTTGTTTTTTAAATTAAAATTAATAGCAATAGAATTACAGCTTTGAATTGTTGTATTGTTAATAAAATCTTGGTTTATTATTTCAGAATTTAATAATTGATCTTTGAAGTCAAGGTTTGAAAAACCAATTCCATTTTCAATATTATTATCATTTTGTTTATAAGGCATAACAATGATATTTTCTTGTCCCGAGTCTTTCAGTGCTTTGATTGCTTTTGATAAATATAAATCTATTTTTTTAAGATTTTTTTCATACTCTTCTTTTGTAATGTTTTCGGGCCATTCAATCGATTTGAAAAAACTATTATCTTTTGATCCTTCCATTTCTGTTAAAAAAAATACAAAATTTTCTTTCTTTTTATCTATTTTTGAAAGTTGATTAACATAGGAGTATAATAAATAGCTATCAGAATTCGTTAAGCTATCCCAATTCCAGGCATAAAAAATAGGAGAAATAATTCTTAATCTAAAGAATAAAAGAATTTGGGGTTGTGATATAGCAATTCTATTTAAAAAAATATTGAACCAATTATTATTCAGTATAATATTTAAGGAATCTTTATGAAAGATATTATTAAAATTCAATAAATTTTTCCCATTAATTCCAATAAAATTTTTTGTTTTTTTAATATTTTCAATATTTGCTTCACTAGATGTTTGGATAGGGGCAGGTAAAAAAAGCTTTTCGTCTGCAAAATAAGCTTCTCCCAAAATTGATGCCGTTAAAGCTTCTTTGGTAGGCGAATATAATAACCAATTATTTTCTTTTGTTAGAATTTTTCGAGTTTCAATAAATGAATTTTTATACATTAAAAGATTTCTAGGTAAAAGAAAAATAAATTTAGACTCTTTCTTTAAATTTGTACCTACATTTTTCCATTTTGAGTATATTTCTGAAGTTTTTACTTCAAATAAATCATTAAAAATTTTTAACTGAACTTTATACAAATTGAAATCATTATTAAACCATTTTCTCATTTGCTGAGGTGCTGTACTTGTGCTTATTAATAAGACGATTAAGTTTGATAAAATACATACCAGAATAGGAAAGTAGGTTGATAAATATATTAAAATAACGGGCTTTTGACCTTTGCGACTTTTTTTTTCGACCCGTATTTTCATAAGAATCTTTATCATAATCGAAGGCAAAGAAATAATGGTACCTAATAATGCAGAAAAAATTAAAATTCCGAGAAATACACTCAAAAATAAAATAGATAAATGTAAGGATGAAAAAAAATAAAGTTTAGATTTATCACCATAAAAAGGGGTATATAATATCATAAAACAGATAATAGAAAATAAAACCCAAAAAATACTTGAAAATATAATATATCTGGATAATACGGTAACAAAAGAAGTCATTTTATCAGTTTTTCTTACCATTGGACTTCTTGATCGAAACATTTTCATCTCTCCAAAGGAAGCATAAGGCAATTTTACATTACTTTTGTTTTTTACATGAGCGTAAGCACGATATTAGGATATCATATTTAATTTAGAAATAGCGTGTTTAGGTGACAATCTTGTGTTTTCGTCATTGATTGCTCCCTAGGAAAGTGTAAAGTGACCCGTGCCTAAAGATTCCCCTTATGGCTAAAAAAGCATCAAAAGGCCTTTAATGGTAAATCTATAACTAATTAAAATTACGGTGATATTTGTAATGAACGATCTAAAAAATGAATCTATGAATTGGCTTATCCATGTAAATAAAGATTTTTTCCCTTTATGGAAAAGTAGAATGGAATCTTTCGGTGGAAAAGATTTTAAAACTTTAGGGAATAATTTTCATACTTTTTCAATAATGGAAACCTTAACTAGAGAAAAATTAAAAGAATCCTTATTTTCACGATACTGTTTTCCCATTCAGTATATGTGGCCTACAAAGCTAAATCAAAAGGGATTTATTGAAAAATGTGCTCAAGGAATTGCAAGCAAATTTGAAAATAAAAAATTTTCTAACGTTGTTGTTTTTCCGCTAGATCGCAAAGATCAAAAATTAGCTTCTAATTTAAGGGGACGAATTTTACAGGTAGTAAAAGAAAAAATGTCTTTAGCTACGTCTCAAAAACTACTTGTTGAATGGACAAAGCATCCCGTTATGCAACCACCAAACACTCAAACTTTAATTGTCGCTATTTCTGAAAAGTGTGTTTGGGCGGGAATAAGTTCTCCTATTGATTCGGGCTGTTTTTTTGCAGGTGGGCGTAGGTATGTCGGAATATCGAATGACAATATAGCTAGTCGTGCTGCTTCAAAGTTTGTTGAAGGAACAGAAGCATTATTATTAAATGGAATAAATATAAATAATTCTAAAAAATGGTTAGAATTAGGAGCTGCTCCAGGCGGAATTACTCATGAAATTGCTTCAAGAAATTGCGAAGTTTGGGCAATAGATAAAGCCGAATTGGATAAAAATTTATTAAAAAATCCTTTTGTTCACTTTTTTCAAATTGATGCGAGAGACTTTAATCAAAAAATAAATTTTGATTCTATTTTTTGTGATTTAAATGGTCCTGCTGATATTTCTGCTGAAATATGCTCTGATAAATCCTCTTTATTAAAAAAAGATGGTATTATCATTCACACATTAAAAGTACATTCTGTTGCTGACTTTGAAAATGACTTTCAAAAAGTGAAAAGTATATTTAAACAAAAAGGTTGTGAGTTATTGTTTACTAAGCATTTATATAATAATAAACAAGAAGTTACTTTATTTTTAAAAAAGTTTTAATAAATGAATCCAAATTTGTATAAAACTATCTATATAAATTCAATTAGTGAAATTGTTATTGAAAAATCTAAATTTATTACAAATATGGCTAAAGTAAAAAATGATGAAGAAGCGCATTCCTTTTTTTCTCAAATAAAGAAACAATACTGGGATGCTACACATAATTGTACTGCATTTATAACTTATTCTGGAAGTATGCGATCGAGCGATGACGGTGAACCATCTGGCACTGCTGGAAAACCCATGTTAGAATGTTTAAAAAAAAATGAAATATATGATGTTGCTGTTGTCATTACCCGTTACTTTGGTGGGATTAAATTAGGCTCAGGTGGTTTGATTAGAGCTTATACCTCAGCAACTCAAAATGGAATAAAACACTCTGGTGTTATAGAATGTATTTTACATAAAACGCTTATATTAAAGTTAAATTACTCTTTTTGGGATAGAATAGAGAAATTTATAAAAAATAAAAATATCCCATTTCTTAAACCAGATTTTTCTGAAATTGTTTCTATTAAAATATTTGTTTTAAATGAAATTGAAGTAATTAAAGAAGTAACAAACTTGTGTAATGGAAGTCTAGAATTTAAATTAGGTGATTCTGAATTTATTGAGGTTCTACTACATAAACCGCACTAATTAAAGCTTCATCAGGATAAAAAGGGACATTATACATGCCTTCTCTTTGCCCAATTTTTTGTTTTGCAATTTTTTGAATAATCTCCATACCAGACAATACTTTTCCAAAAACAGCATAGCCATTTTCTTCTTTTGTATAATCTAAATAAGAATTATTAGATAAATTAATAAAAAATTGAGATGTCGCAGAGTCTGCTGAAGTTTGTTTTCGCGCCATAGCAATTGTGCCAAAAGTATTTTTTAGACCTTTATTAGAAGTATTTTTAATAGGTTCAAATAAAGGTGGTTTTTCATTAAATCCAATATCATATGCTCCTCCCTGTATAATAAATCCATCAACTATTCTATGAAAAATTGTGTTATTATAATAGCCAGCTTTGACATATTGTATGAAATTGTTTACCGTGAGGGGGTCTTTCTCTTTAAAAAGGTCGAGTCTTATTTTTCCCTTACTTGTCATTATGACGACCTCTATATCCCCTTTAGGGACACTAGGTTCAGATAAGGCAAGATTTTTTTGCTGATTTTGGTTTTTTTGCTGTTTGCTCAACTTTTTTTTACGTACTATTTTTTCTTTTTTTACTTCGGCTTTTTTTTCTACAGCAGCATGTATATCAAAAGTTGGAATAATAAATAAAAGATTAATAAGAACGAGTGAAATTTTAAACTTTTGAAACATTAGTAAGATCTCCTTAAACGGTCTTTTATTAAAAGACAGAGTTATCTTAATTGAAATAGTTTAAAAAACGAAGAATTGTGTATCATTTTTTTATTTTGAGTTTAAATATAATTTAGAGGTAATAATGAAAAATAGAGTCCGTATTTCTGGTTTAATTGTGTGTTCATTTGCTTTAAACTCCACTTCTTATGCATTTTGGGATCAATCTCATCAGCTTATTAGCGAAATTGCAGGTCGTAAAATTTCAAATAAATCATCAAAAGAGATAGATAGACTTTTAAATATAGCCATAGCCAGTCCAGGAAGTGAAGAGTTATCTAAAAATACAAATTCAATTGATACAGCAGCTTCTTGGGCTGATAGTATAAAAGCTTATAAAAATACCAATTCAAATGACAATTTTGCTTTATGCCATTATACAGATATTCCTTTAACAAAAGATATGATTGGCAAAGATATTGATGAAGACCTTGCATTTAATAAATTAAATGAAGTTGTTAAAAATGAAACATTTAATTCTGTAAATTGTTTAAAAAGTGCAGTTAAGACTTTAGTAACCGCAAATGAGAGCGATTTAAATAAAGCAATTTCATTAAGAATGGTATTACATATTGTTGGTGACATTGGTCAACCTCTTCATAGTGCGGCCTTAACAGAGGGTGCTTTTGAAGATGCGGGTGGAAATAAAGTTAAGTTAGAGAGAGTTGTTTCTTTTTCGAATATAGACGGTTCTTCTTCTTCACAAAATAATATGCATAAAATTTGGGATGGATCATTGGGAGTTTATCTTCAATTTCCATATAATCCAGAAGATTCAAAAAAAGGAATATTTACTCCCGAAGAAAAAAAAGCAACAAAATATGATGCATCCGACATTGTTAACAGCAAAGACTTTGTTAATTTAGTCGCAAAAATAACAAAAGATCCCCTAGAACAATCAGTTGAAGGTTGGGTTGTAGATTCTTATAAAGTTGCTGTAAAAAATGTGTATACGGGTTTAATTTTAAAAGGACCAGATGATAAAAATAATGGGATGACTTCTTTATTCAGTGATAGTTGGAAAATGTATCAAGTGAATAGAAAACAAATTGTGGAAACACAAATTAAAAAATCGGGTATTCGTTTATTTATGCTTTTAAATTCTATATTTGATCCAAGTAAATCAAAGGTACAAAATCAATATTCAACTCTAGTAAATATTATTCAAAATGATTCTAATGTGAAGCCGTTTCGAGCGAATTAGAAGTAACTTTTACATAATTATATGAATATACTAATAAAACCCCCTTGTGTTTTAATTATATAAAAATTCTTCCGATAAGCCTTTTTGGTAATGAAAATGCGCTATTTTATTGTAAATAGCTAGGATTTCAAAATAGAATTCTATTAAATTTTCATTCAAAGGTTCTTATGGAAAATGAAGAAAAAAAAGAAATATTACCTGAGAAAATAGATAATGTTGTGCCATTTATCCCTAGAAAAAAAGACACTATTAAAAAATTAGAAGCACCTAAATTAGATCCTTTAAAACCGATTGAAGATCCTCTTAAAACTTCTATATTAGAAACTGCAAAAAATTTTATTAATAATTATGAAAATTATACTGCATTAGATTATTCTAACTTAATAGAAAATGTAGATGCTTTCGCTAAAAAATTGTTAGACGAAAATCATTATTTTAAATCATATAAAGTAACTCATGCAAAATTTCATTTAAATCAAAGTATTTTTTTGAGAAGTTTACCAGAAAATGGAAGAAATATTGAAGAAGAGTGTTCCTTACATATTTTGGACTTTATAGATGACATAGAGACTGTTTAATTAAAATATTTAAAGATATTTTTATTTATTAAGACTTGGATTTGGAAAATGAAGTAAGTCAAGTTTCATAGCAGCAGATTCTTCAATTTCATTTGCTTTTTTTATATATATGGCTGTTGTTGTTATTTCTTTATGGTTTAATAGAGTTTGTATTTGACCTATTGGGGTGCCTTGATTATGAAGCAGGGTTGCTAAAGTTGCTCTACAGCTATGGGTGCTCACTTTTTTTTCGATTCCTGCTTTTTTAGCAGCTTCTATGACCATTTTATAAATAGCAGGTTGCGTTAATTTTGTATTGGTTTTCACATTTTGAACTCGAATAAACATATACTCTTCTTCTTTTGCATTTGGTCTTAACTCTTGAATATATTTTTTGATTATTTGTGATGTTTTATTGTGAATAATGGGAGAATGTTCTTTATTTCCTTTAGCTGTCATATGTAATCTTGTGAAATCGGATGAAAATTCGATGTCTTTTATTTTAAGTTCACAAAGTTCATTTACTCTCATTCCAACAGATAATAAAGTAACTAAAATGGTATAGTGAAGTAAAGCACTTTTACATTTTTTTGTATTTGAATTTTTTTGAGATAATAATTCGTATTCTTTTTCGCAATGATATAAAATTAATTTCACTTCATCAAGAGTGAAGGCATTCGTTTTACTCTCTTCTTTGTATTTTGGTTTTTGAATAAATATCATTGGATTTATAGTTATTAATTTTCTTTTCTTACAAAACTCTAATAGCGATGATATTGAGTTTAATTTTCTTCTTATTGACTTTTGAGTTAAGTTACCTTTATTTGTTAAGTGATCATGCCACATAATTAAAGTTTTTTCATCAATTTGATTTATATATTCAATATTCATATTTTCTGTAAATGTATAGTTTATAAATTCTTTTAAATCAAAAAGATAACTTTTTTTTGTATTTAAGCTTGAAAAACTTAATAGAAAATGAAGAATGATATCGGAAATGTGATTGGTGGGTTCTCTTTTTGCCCACTCTGCAAGATATTCTAAAGAATTTAAATTTTGGATTATAGAATTTCCCATGGAATTGGGAACAGAAATATTGATAATTTTATTTTCAGATTCGTTTTCCATATTTAGGAACTCTCGTTATAAATAAACATTCTTCATTAAATAAAGAGTATAGCTGTTTTGGTTGAGTTTCAAAAATGCCCATGACCAATCCTCCGCCACCAGCTCCCGTAAGTTTAGCGGCTAAGGCTCCTTCCTTTTTTAATATTTCTATAATGTTGTTTATTTTATGAGTTGATACTCCTAAAACATTTAAATAATGTTGAGCTCTATTCAAATTTTTTGCAAGAGCATTTAAATTTCCTGATTTTAATTCATAGACACAATCATTTGCTAGATTTCCAAGTTGATTTAAAGCATCATTTGTTATTCTGGTGTCTTCTTCAAGTTTTAAGGCAACTTTTTTAACCATGAGTGAGGTTTCACTGCGCTCTTGAGTGTCAATAAGGGCAAGCCAAAATTCTTTTTCATTTTGAATATATTTATGTTTTTCGCCTTTTGTAAATTCAATCATACCATCACTTGCAACAGCAGTTACATCTAAGCCACTTGCTTTTCCAAAATGAAATAAACAATCTATTTCATTTGCAAATTGAATTTGTTTTTCAATTGTAATTTCTTTATTCATAATATTTTTTTCTAAGGCAATCTGAGCTGCTATTTTAAGGAAACAAGTGCTTATTGCAGCACTACCACCCATTCCACCACCTAGAGGAATTTCAGATTCAACTAAAATAAGCTGTGGAGTAAATTCAAAAATATTTTCTGTTACTTTACATAAAGATAGTGCTTTTTCAAAAGCTTTTATGAGGAGTTTTTTAATATGAATTTCGGGCTCATATTTTTTACCTTTAACAATGGTACTCCAAGAATGATCCCAAGATTCTAATGGTATATCGGGAGCGCATAATTTCATTTGAAGACGGACGTCTGGAAGTGCCATAGCAATTGCTTTGTGTCCATAAACCACAGAATGCTCGCCAATTAATATGGCTTTGCCACCTGCATTAGCGCTTATTGTTACTTTAGAAAGAAAATTATTATTTAAATTCATTTTAAATAACTTTCTAGAGTATTTATATTTTTTACTCTATTAAAAGAATTTTTTCCAATTAATAAACCTTCATTGAAACAATTTGTAAGAGTTTTAATTTCTCTATTAAGCATGGCTTGAGATAATTCATGAAATTTTTGTAACATTATTTTTGCTTCGGGCATATATAAAACATGAATATTAGGACCTGCATCTAACGTCCATAATGCTTTTACATCGTATTCATTGCGAAGTTGAATAAATAAACCTATGAGTTTTGCAACTTCATTTGTTAAATAGCATGCTTTAGGTTCACCTGTCTGCATAACGGCATGCATAGAATATGCATCTTCTTCAGTTAGAGATTGGACACATTCGAAGTCAAATTCTAATAAGGCTTTTTGTAATAATTTTAATTTATGAGAAATTCCAGAAGTTCTTATGATATTTAAAGGTGAAGTTTGAGCATATTTGTGTCCATCAGAACTTGAAGTCTGTTTTTCATCACTGTTAAGAATAAAAACAGAGTGTTGAAGTTGACGCCATTTGGGATGGTATTTAACACTACTTGTGTTTGTAAATTTATTTTTATTTAAAATAGGGGCTTCCCATTTTACAAAAGATTCTTCTTCACTTGTAAAGACACTTCTTGTTGCAGAACCGCTTCCTAATCTAGCCCATTCTGTTAGCCAAAATAAAAGCTCCGATTTTGTAAAGTGTTTTTCCAGCTGTAGTAAATCAGCTATGGCTCCAACTAAAGCGGCATAACCTGAAGCACTAGATGCAATACCACAAGCAGTAGGAAAGTTATTATGGCTATTAATTTCAATAGATATTTCTTGAGCAAAAGGAAATAAAATAGAATGAATGAAACGATCCATTTTTGGAGGCAGTTTATTTTCTTTTGAATTTTCGTCTAAAAATAATTTATTTTTAAAATAACAAAGCGGTTTTTCTTCATTTGGTAAAAAGCGCCCTAAAGCCGTTACTTTAGTGAAAGAACGAAAGCCGCCAATAGTATAGCTTAAACTTGAATTTATTGGTATTTGCTCTCTATTTGTTTCTTTGCCCCAATATTTAAGAAGGGCAATATTGCTAGGAGCTGTCGAGTACCCTATGTCACCATTTTGAATAAAGAGCTTTCCTTGTTTTCTTAGCTCGAATAATTTATTTTGTAGTCTTTCAAGTTCAGCAGGAATATCTTTAATTAATGTATTATTCATTTTCAGTCCTAACAGTTTCAAAAGCAAAAGGAATATCAGATTCAGAGATTTGGCATTCTGTTTTTAATTTATTTTTATTTAAAAGAACCCACAAACAGTCACCATGACCTGCACCCATTGTTTTATATGAAATTTGCTTTGAATTAAAAGTTGAAATTAAATCATTAAATTTTTTATTTTGAATAGGGAGAATTTTTTGTGAATGAGCTATCTCTAATGATTTTTTCATTAATATTTGAAGATTATTCATTGTATTTAATTCTAAAAAAGATTCACAAATTTCGGAGTGCCTATTTGCATATCTTAATTTTTCTTTATCATTTTGAAATTTATGAAGAGCTTTTGTTGTATTAGAATATATATTTGTTGAAATAAAACAGCCTAAATTATTTAAACTTATGTTTGGCTCAAAAGCATGAATATTAGGAATAATGGAATTCATTTTGTTTTGAAAAATCCAAAAATTTGTATTTTTATCGATTTCGTTTTTTTCAATAGCAGCTAATTGAACGGCTACATCGTAACCGCTGCCGCCGCCTTGGATGTTTTGTATAGACTGTTTCACATTATTCCAAAATTCAATTTGATTTAAATATTCTTTATTTTGAAAAATAAGCTGCCATAATCCAGCAGAAATACCAGCAATAAGAGCAGAGGAAGAACCAAAACCGAGTGAAGGAGAAAATGATTTTTGAATTTCAATATTAAGTTCACAATTTTCTAAATATGAGCTCCATGGTTTTATTAAATTTGAAAAGAATAAAATATTTGGATCATTTTTTATAATTTCATTGTTATCATGTATAGAAAATTGAATAATTTGATTAGAAAAAAAATCACTTTTAATTTTAATACTAGAATTGTCTTCAAATCTTTTTATTTTAATAGATATCTTAAAACAAGGATCGAAAAAAGTGACAGCTACAGCTTTGCCGCCATATAAAACACCATATTCCCCAAAAAGTATGGCTTTTGCAGGAATACATAAATAAACTTGATTCATTAATTTGCTTCTTTAATTTCCAGTATTTTGGTTTTCAACAACCGAAATACTTGGAAGATGATCATATTGGCGCATTATTTCTAGATTTTTTTCATGTAAAGCCATGTGGCCTTTTTGAATTCCTTCACAACCTAAAGCTCGAATTGCAGATAAATTTTGGGCGAGTCCTACACTAGCTATTATGGCAGATAATCGAGAAGCACTAGGTGTTCCTAGTAAACTTAAACAAGAAGTAGCTGTAGGGTGAAGTTTTGTTACCCCGCCAACGGTGCCCACTGCGATTGGCAAAGCAATTTCACCTTGAAGGCGTTTATTTTTATTTATAAACCATTTTGTAAGTGGTTTGTAAGTTCCAGATAAAGAAGCAAAGGCATGGCAACCCGCTTCCACAGCACGCCAATCATTTCCTGTAGCAATTACCACAGGGTCAATGCCATTCATGATGCCTTTATTGTGAGTTGTCGCTCGAAAGGGATCGAGATCGGCAAACTCCCAAACAGAACAAATTCGTTTTGCCACTTCTTCGCCGGAATAGTTTTCCCGTTCTAATGCGGAAAACTCAATTTCACATTTTACTTTTGTAATACGATGAGTTGTTAAATTTGTTAAAATTTTTGAGCCCACAGTGCATGGCAATAATTCGGGAAGTCTTCTACCCATTTCTTCTGCAATTGAGTTTACAATATTTGCTCCCATAGCTTCACAAGTATCCACATTTACATGAAAAACATAATACCCTGGTTTGGAGAGTGCGCGTAACTCAATGCTTTTTACACCACCACCTCTTTGGACAAGACGTGGATGACAATTTTGTGCTAACTCAAATAATTTTTCTCTTAAAAAGTCATGAAAAATAGAGTAAATATTCATTTTGGGATCAATAATAAATTGTATTTGGCAAGTTGCTATGGTTTCAGTTGGTTCTGAAAAAAAGCCACCACAAGTTCTTGCTAATTTTGCACCAAAGCTAGCTGCTGCAACAACACTAGATTCTTCAACAGCCATTGGAATAAAAATTTCTTGACCATCTATTAAAAAATTTGTGGCAATACCTAAAGGTAACGTAAAACCACCAATACAATTTTCAATAAACTTTTCTGCTTGCTCAATACTTAAAGCACCTGAGTTATTTAGAGATTGAGAATCATTATGTGAAATAATATTTCTGGATACGAGTGCTTGGCAGCGTTGTTTCGAATTCATTTGAGCAAAATTAGGTATGCGACTAGATGCTAAAGATTGCTGATTATGCTGAAATGGAATTGTCTTTGGTACAATATCGGATTGTATTGTAGAAGATCGAGATAGGACTTGTTGATTGTCTTTTACCATCTTTGTTACCTTTAGCTTATAGTGCTTCTCGCACGACGCGAGAACTTAATTCTGATAGCTTTTGTGCACCAGAGCAAAACATTGCAATAGAAAGAGATTTTTTAAAAAATGAAATCTCTTTTTCAACGGATTCCAAAGGAGTTTCCCCTTTTTCAGGAGAAATAGCTGCCCTAAATAAAGGCAAACCAACTCCTGCCATGGTGGCTCCGGCTGCTACAGCTTTTGCAACATGAAGACCATTTCTGATACCTCCTGTAGCCACTAAAGGTATATTGTATCCAAGTTCTTTGTTACGTCTAGAACAAAGGATAAGAGACTCGTCTGTTGGGATACCCCAATTTTTAAAAAGTTCACCTAAACGTTGCCCTTCTTTATTTGAGCGTAACCCTTCAATATAACCCCAACTTGTACCACCTTTGCCGCCAATATCTACACCAGAAACTCCAACAGATACAAGTTTTTGGAAGGTAGAAGGTGACATACCTGAGCCCACTTCTTTAATAAGTAAAGGAACTTGCAAGTTTTTTGCAATCATTTCAATTTTTGAGAGTAAATTTGCAAAATTTCTCTCACCTTCGGGTTGAATGCTTTCCTGAAGGGCATTTAAATGTAAAGCAAAAGCATTAAGCTCTAAATCATCTACCAGTCTTTTAATATCATCAAGTTTTATGCCATAATTCAGACTAACAGCCCCTAAATTACCAATTATAAATAAGTTTGGTGCTACTTTTCTTACATTAAATAGTTTTTTGTATTTAGGATCTTTTATCATTATTTTTTGAGAGCCTAAACCCATAGGAATATTATATTTTTCTGCAGCAGCAGCAAGGGCTTCATTAATTTCTTGACCTTTTTCCACTCCCCCAGTCATTCCTGTAATTAATAAAGGGAGATCAAAAATTTTGCCAAAAAAGGATTGTTTCATGTCAACATCAGTTAATTGAAACTCAGGTAAGGCCTCAGGATAAAACTGAATTTTCGAAAAAATATCACATTTCGATTCTACATCTTTGTCTTTACAAATTTGAATATGATCGTTTTTTCTACTTTCCATTAAAACAGGAGTATCTTCTGTATAAGAAAGGATATCAGATTCATCTAGATTTTTTAAATTTGACAATGTTAAATGCTCCAAACTCAATTAAAAGTATGAGTAATCGATTCACCTTTCAAAGGCTTATCAATATGAGAAAACACAATCAAGAGAAACAAAACTAAAAAAAACTTTAACTGTTAATTTATTCTGACGAAAAGAGGATAGAACCGTAATTGACTATTGAATTGTCTTATTTTAAGATCTTTATAGTCATTTCATTATGTTAGTTGGAGGCAAAAATGGGCTCCAAGTCGGATTTAAGTACGCTTTGGATGACAGAAGTAAATCCTACACAGTTTTTTCATGAAATGGTTGTTGAAGCTCAAGAACGTCAAAGATTAAAATTAACTGAAAATGTTGAATTTTATATTGTAAATCTTTTATGTGGATATTTAAGAGCATCTGACACAGATAATAACGAAGATTGTCTTGCCTTAATTTTAAAAAAGGCATTAGAAAGTTCTCGCTCTGAAAAAATTGCTCTGTATAAAAAATTAGCAGATACAGCACTTTATTTTTCTGGATTTTTCCAAGAATATTTTAATAGAAAAAGTTTTGATATAAGATATTACGTAACAATGGGTGAGTCTGCATATAATGAATTATCTAATTTGTTAAAAGGTAAAAATACTTATCAAGAAACTATGTCAACTATATATTATGAAATGAGTAAAAATTTTACTGTAGCTGTTGATATTTTATTAGATATTTCTGAGCAAACTACAAATCAAAATAATGAAAGAACCATATTGAGTTTATATGATGCTTGGTTAAATACAGCTAGTCCAAAATTAGAAAAAGAATTATTTCACAGAGGAGTGAATCCAATTAAGGTTTCTACTCGCAAGGTCTAGAAAAAATATGATATTTAAAATGAATCATAAAAAATTTTTTTTAGGCTGTGATGATTTAATTAGAATCATGTCTAAATACTATTCTTTTATTAATACAGATCCAATTGATAATTATGTATTGCCTCCTTCAAATAATATCCCAGAAAATTGTGGACAAACATTGTTCGAAGAAAATTCAGAAAACAACGAATTTTTTATTGGAATACAATTTGGAAAAAAAATTGTTTTTGATTTTGAAAATAATGAAATTGTTTCTTTAAATTCTTTGGCTGTCGTGTCTGAAGAAATAAGTCATTTTAAGTTAATTACAGATATAGTTACTTTAAACTCTAATGTATCCACTCTTGAAATTGAAACACTTGGAGAGATTGATCGATTTTTATGCCTAATGCATTGGAATTCTGAAAGTAGTTTGCAAAAAATAAATAAAAATTGGAAAAATTTACATCAAATTTGTGATGAAGTTTTTCAAGGAAATCGGTTTTTACCTGACCAGCATTCATTGTATAGAGAAGCTGAATGTTTGGCATTTAGGCATTTAAAAGAGGCATTCTCCTATGATTGGGATTCTTCTAATTATGATTTTTCTAAAATAAATAATAGAGCTAAGAATTATCTATCAAATTTAAGAAAAAATATACTAAGAGCATAATTAAAAATTTTTAATATATTAATATTATTTGACATTTTATAAAATTAAGGCTAATAATATAGTTCTTAAGTGGATGGTATTTGGATATAGGTGAAAAATGAATAAATCTATTTTAAATATTACTCTTATTATGTTATTAATTATCTTTAGTTTATATCATAATTCTGTATGTGAATTAAAAGAAATAAGTATAAAAAAAGAAATTAGAAGGAAAACTTCTTGTCTTCAGCGTAATTTATTTTTAACTCAAGCATTTTCAGATGACAATTTGAAAATGGCAAAAAGAAATAGCGATTTTTATTTTTATTCTGAAAAAGATTTTTATAAAATGAAACTTCTTTATACGTTTAAAAATATAAATATAAACTGCATTGTTTAATAAAAATAATTACATAATATTTCTTTTAGCTTCAAGACTATTTGTTTCGTGCTCATCATTAACTAAATTAATAAGCATTTTTTCTTTCATATCTTTTTTCCATACAAACCAAGCTAGAGATTGTTCTTCTAACCAAGTGTAAGATTCTTTATATTCAAAAGGGATTAAAATATCGCAGAAGGATTTTGCGTCTTCGAGAGTGGCATCTGTATTCATTTCAGACCAGCATCTAAATTTTTCTTTAAAATCGTTTTTATCAAACATTTCAATTCACGCCTTTTAGCTGAATATACAATTGATGTCTGCTTAAAATTCAGGCATCAATATACATTTCGGTAAATGTAATCTTCCCTTAAGCTATTTTATCAATGAATCTTTTAATTTCTTGGAGGGCTTGTTTTCTTATAATAAAGTAAGATTGTCTGTGTTCGTTTTCTTTAAAGGAGGAATTACTATGAATCGAATTTCTATCGAATCTAAATTTATTACAAATGAAATTCTTTTTGAATTAAAGCGTGCAGAAGAACTTAAAATTGCAAAGGATTTGCAAGAGTTTTTACTTCAAAGTGAATTTCCTTGGAGAGCATTAGGAAAGCCTTTAACTCAATTTGTTGAAAATTGTATAAATAAAATTGATAAAAGTGAAAGAATAAAAGGTAAAGTAAGTGATCAGGCTTATTTAGAAAATAAAGAACAGATTGTCATATGTGAAGGGGCTGTAGTAGAACCTGGAGCTTATATTGCGGGACCCACCTTTATTGGTCCTAATGCAATTGTGCGCCATGGAGCTTATGTTAGGGGCTCTGTATATATATCCGAGGGGGCAGTGGTAGGTCATACGACAGAATGCAAAGGATCTATTTTATTGCCTTTTGCTAAAGCAGCTCATTTTAATTATGTAGGAGATTCCATACTAGGCTATGATTGTAATTTAGGAGCAGGTACCAAACTGGCAAATTTAAAAATGAATCATAAAAATATTATTATTGCTTTAGATAATAAAAAAGTAGACACGGGGCTTAAAAAATTTGGAGCTATTTTAGGAAATCGAGCACAAACGGGATGCAACTCCGTAACAAATCCGGGTTCTATCATGCTCCCAGAAACAGTTTTATTGCCAAATCATACCTCATTAGGCGTTATACGCAGATAGTTTTTTTCATCTTAAAAATAAAACTGGTATTCAATTGTCTAAAAAAAGTTAAAATTGAAAGTTTAGATGAAATAATAAGAGATTTTTATCCTAATACGCCGTCCTAAATGTTTTTGTACGAAATAGAGTACCATTTTTTTTATAAAACTTTAGCTTAATAAAGAAGCATTTGATTTTTAATAATAAAAAAAGAATGCTGCGTTTGAATAAATCCACTTTTTACAAAGAAGGA
>RRZU010748647.1_pt1 | contig 116322 bp, 108 predicted proteins | sample 2165561 | NCBI WGS metagenome assembly RRZU01 (sample SAMN10456909, study PRJNA506462) | wastewater metagenome | isolation source: wastewater sludge | place: USA: Moscow, Idaho
CCCGACACCAAAGGAAGCAGCGCCGCCGCGATGCACGCGGCACTCGTGGCGGCCACGAGGACGGTGGCCAAGCCCAGCTTGGCCGTCAGCAGGGCGCCGCGCCGCGGGACGGCGAGGAACGTCGAGCGACGCGAGCCGGAGACGTCCTGGCCGACGATCCAGGCCCCCAACAAGATGGGGACGACCTGCGCGACCTGCAATAGGTACAGCGGAAGGTCGCCGATGAGGAGCCCCACCTCGTCGAGGCGGCCCTGATCGATGGCGGCGCGTGCCTGCGAAATGGCGAACAGGCTCCCGGTGAGGACACCACCGACGCCCAAGGCCACGATCAAGCGAATCGACGGGAGGGTGACGGCCTTTGCGAGTTCCCCTCGCCCTGCGCTGAGGACTGACTGCGTGAACATGCTTCCAGTGCACCGCCACGGCAGGGGTCGGCGGAACGCACGCAGGGGCGAACCGCCGGTCCCACGTCGCCCTGCGGGGCTCACCCGACGGGACCACCTGTGCGCCGTCTTGGTACCTGGGGGCGATGCCGCACGACCGGCAACCTGCCTAGATTGGACGGGTGAACGTCAGTCAGCGCCCCGCGTGGTCGGCATCGCGTGCCTGGATCGCCGCCGTCGGGGTCGCTGTGATTCCACTCATCATCGCCACCTTGGTCGATGCCCGTTCGAACACCTTCATCGTGGCGAGCCTCGTGTCTTGCGCGCTGGCTGCGGCCAGCCTTGCCACCTGGGCGCTGTTGCGGACGCGCCGCTACCGCAAGGACTTCGAGGCTCACCTCGAGCAGTGGGCCGGACAACAGGCTGTCTCACGCGAGCGGCTCCGCATTGCCAGTGACCTGCACGACATCATCTCGCACGGACTGGGACTCATCACCTTGCGGGCTGCGTCCGCCACACGGCTCACGACCGACGTCGACAGCGAGGCAGCCACAGCCCTGCGCGACATCGAATCCATCAGCCGCCAGGCCAGCAATGAGTTGCGTCGCATGATGGGTGTGCTGCGTTCCGACGACGATGCGGCGCCCCTGGCGCCCGTCGACACCCTGGCGACCCTCGACGACATCGTCTCGGCGGCGAGCGACGCCGGGCTGCGCGTCGAGCTGTCGTTGTCCGACGTGGGCGACCTGCCGCCGAGCGTTCAGGTCACCGTGTGTGCGATCGTGCGTGAAGCCCTGACCAACACCGCCCGCCACGCGGGTCCGACCACTGTGTCCATCGCCATCACCCGTGCCGACGAGGAGACGGTCGCCGTGCGGGTGCAAGACGCGGGGCCGGTCAACGGCTGGCAGCCTCACCCCGGCGCCGGCCAGGGACTCGTCGGAATGCGCGAACGGGTCGCGAGCCACGCCGGTTCGATCACGGCAACGAACAGCGAAGCCGGATACGTGGTCGAGGCCACGATCCCGACCGGAGGCACATCGTGACGGCCGACCAAGACGCGGCGGATTCCATCACGGTGCTCCTGGTGGACGATCAACCGCTGTTGCGCCACAGCCTGCGGATCATCATCGACACCGAGCCCGACCTTCGGGTCGTCGCAGAGGCATCCACGGGGCAGGAGGCGATCACCGCTGCCCGGCAGGTCCGACCCGACGTCATCCTCATGGACATTCGGATGCCCGGGACCGACGGCATCCGCGCCACCGCAGCGATCACAGCGGACCCGACACTCACGTCCACACGGATCCTCGCGCTGTCCATGTTCGAGCTCGACGAATACGTCTACGGTGCGCTGCGTGCGGGCGCCAGCGGATTCCTGCTCAAGGACGGGACGCCCGCCGAACTCACCGAGGCTGTCCGTCGAGTACACGGCGGAGAATCCCTGTTTGCCCCCGCTATCCTTCAACGCCTCATCGGCGCCTACATCGATACGGCCTCCCGCGTTCGAACCGGGAAACTCGACCAGCTCACCGCACGCGAGTCCGAAGTCCTGACGCTTGTCGCCCGAGGGCTGTCCAATGCGGACATTGCGGACGCGCTGGTCTTGTCGCAGCACACGATCAAGACCCACATCGGCAATCTGCTCGCGAAGCTCAATGCCCGCGACCGCGCACATCTGGTGATCGCCGCCTACGAGAGCGGGCTCGTCAGCCCCGGCGGGAGCGAGTAGACGGGAATGCTGTAGTCCCTCTGCCTGCGGTCCCCGTCAGCCGACCCACACCCGAGCGTTGCCGAACATGCGCAGCCAGGGGCTGTCCTGATCGAGTGGCGCATCGGTCCAGGACATCTGCGCGTTGCGCACCACCCGTTCCGGGTGGGGCATCATCGCGGTGAACCGGCCGTCGGGCGTCGTGACGGCCGTGAGCCCGCTCGGAGATCCGTTCGGGTTTGCCGGGTGGGTGAGAGCCGGGGTGTGGTCAGGGAGCGAGAACCGGGCGGCTCGCACCACACGGGTCCGGTCGCCGCCGACCGAGAAGTCTGCCAGCCCCTCGCCATGGGCGACCGCGATCGGCAGCAGGCTTCCGGCCATGCCGGACATGAACACCGACGGCGAATCCAGGACCTCGACGAGGCTGAGCCGAGCCTCGAACTGCTCGGACCGGTTACGCGTGAACCGGGGCCATGCGTCGGCGCCTGGAATCAGTTCCGCCATGGCGGCGAACATCTGACAGCCGTTGCAGATCCCGAGACCGAAGGTGTCGTCGCGTGCGAAGAACTCGGCGAAGGCGTCGCTGAGACGCGGGTTGAACAGCACCGACCGAGCCCAGCCCTCCCCCGCGCCCAGCGTGTCGCCATAGGAAAAACCGCCGACGGCGACGAGTCCCACGACGTCGTCGAGGTCGAAGCGGCCCGCCTGCAGATCGGTCATGTGCACGTCGTAGGCATCAAATCCGGCCTTGTCGAAGGCGTAAGCGGTCTCGACGTGGCTGTTCACGCCCTGCTCGCGCAGGATCGCGACCTTGGGACGTACCCCGGTTGCGATGTACGGGGCGGCGACGTTCGTGACGGGGTCGAAGGTCGGCTCGACGACCAGCCCCAGGGTGTCGGAGCCGAACGCGGCGTGTTCCTCCTTCGACGTGACGGGGTTGTCGCGCAGCGCCGACAACCTCCAGGAGACGTCGTCCCAGGCTTGAGCCACGTCGTACAGATCCTCGTTGAGCGCAGACTCCCCAGCGATGTTCACCCGAACACGCCGATCCGGCGCCGCGACGCCGACGACACTGGTCGCCTCGGCCAGCCCATGGTCGGCCAACACGGCGATGACCTGGCTGACCGAACTCGGAGCGATGGCCAACACGACACCGAGTTCCTCGGCGAAAAGGGACTCCACCGAGTCCAGGTCCAGATGGACGCCCGTCGCTCCCGCCAAGGCCATTTCGCACACGGTCGCCCACAGGCCCCCGTCGGAGCGGTCGTGATAGGCGCTCACGAGCCCCTCGGAGCGCAGCTTCGCCAGCGCCTCCGCCAACGACGCCAGGCGCGTGGGGTCGTCGAGGTCGGGCACCGTGTCGCCGAACTGGCCGGTGACTTGCGCCAGCATCGACCCGCCGAGCCGATTCTTGCCGCCCCCCAAGTCGACGAGCACGAGCGTCGAGCCGGGTTCCACCTGCGGGGTCCAGGTCCCGGCAACGCTCGGCAGCGCCGCGAATGCCGACACAACCAACGACACCGGGGACGTGACCTGGCGATCGTGCCCCTCGGCGTCCGTCCAGCGAGTGCGCATGGACAGCGAGTCCTTGCCGACGGGAACCGAGATCCCCAACGCTGGGCAGAGCTCCATCGCCACCGTCTGCACGGTGTCGAACAGGGCTGCATCCTCTCCGGGCTCCCCGGCGGCCGCCATCCAGTTACAACTCAGCTTGACGCGGTCCAACGTGACCGGCGCTGCCAACAGATTCGTGAGCGCCTCGCCGACGGCCATCCTGCCCGAGGCGGGCGCGTTGACCCCCGCCAGCGGCATGCGCTCACCGGTGGACATCGCCTCCCCGGCGAGTCCGTGAAAGTCGGCCAGGGTCACGGCGACGTCGGCAACGGGTACCTGCCAGGGTCCGACCATCTGATCGCGGTGTGACAGGCCACCGACGGTTCGGTCGCCAATGGTGATGAGGAACCGTTTCGACGCGACCGTCGGGTGCCTCAAGATCGCGAACGCGGCGTCGCGAATGTCGATGCCGTCCAGGTCCAGTGCAGGCGCGGTGCGCCGCACCCGGGTCACGTCGCGCACCATGCGCGGTGGCTTGCCCAACAGCACGCCCAGCGGCATGTCGATCGGAGTGTCGGCCAGGGAATCGCGCCCGTCACCGCGAGTCAAGACCAGTTCGCCGTCGTCACGCGCCACCCCGACCACCGCGAACGGGCACCGCTCCCGCGCGCACAGGGCGGCGAACCGGTCCAGCGACTGCGGGGCGATGGCCAAGACGTAGCGCTCTTGGCTTTCGTTCGACCAGATCTCCTTCGGCGACAGCCCCGATTCCTCGACGGGTACGCGAGACAGATCGAAGTGGGCCCCCATGCCCGCATCGTTGACCAGCTCCGGGAACGCGTTGGACAGGCCGCCCGCCCCCACATCGTGGATCGACAGCACGGGGTTGTCGGCTCCCAGCGCCCAGCAGTGGTTGATGACCTCTTGCGCGCGGCGCTGGATCTCGGGATTGCCGCGCTGCACGGAGTCGAAATCGAGCGTCGCAGCGTTTGCCCCGGCCGCCATGGACGAGGCTGCGCCGCCACCCATCCCGATCCGCATGCCTGGACCGCCGATCTGCACCAGCAACGTCTCGGCCGGATAGTCGATCTTCTGCGTCTGGGACGCGCTGATCGACCCGACCCCACCCGCGCTCATGATCGGCTTGTGGTACCCGCGGCGGACGCCGTCGACGGTCTGCTCGTACACGCGGAAGAAGCCGCCCAACCCGGGGCGGCCGAACTCGTTATTGAACCCCGCAGCCCCCAGGGGACCCGCCGTCATGATCTCCACGGGAGACGCGATGTGGCCGGGTGCGCCGTACTCGTCGGCCTCCCACGGCTCGTCGGTGCCCGGCAGGTGCAGGTTCGAGACCGCGAACCCGGTCAAGCCCGCCTTCGGTTGGGACCCCCGACCCGTGGCTCCCTCGTCACGAATCTCGCCACCGGCCCCCGTTGCCGCACCGGGGAAGGGACTGATCGCGGTCGGATGATTGTGTGTCTCGACCTTCATCAAGACATGGACGTCATCGGGCCGCGCACGATAGGCGCTGGGACCGTCGCTGGATTCCGGCAACCACCGACGCACGGGGCCGCCTTCCATGATGGACGCGTTGTCGCGGTACGCGACCACGGTCCCCTGCCCGGCGACGGCCTCGGTGTGGCGAATCATGCCGAACAGCGAGGCGTCCTGCCGCTGCCCGTCGATGGTGAAGGACGCATTGAAGATCTTGTGGCGACAGTGTTCGGAGTTTGCCTGGGCGAACATGGTCAGTTCGACATCGGTGGGATTGCGCCCGAGCTCACCGAATGCGTCAACGAGGTAGTCGATCTCGTCATCGGACAACGCCAGGCCGAACTGCACGTTGGCCTCGTCCAGGGCCGTTCGACCGCGTTCCAAGACGTCGACGTGCACCATCGGTTCGGCTTCACGCTCGACGAACAGTGCGGCCGAGTCCTCGACGCTGGCAAAGACCGATTCGGTCATCCGGTCGTGCAGGAGGTCGGCGCAGGCGGCCCGGGCGGTGTCGTCCAGCGGGGTGTCCGACGCGATGGTGTACACCGTCACACGCTCGACGCGCCGCACATCCACGCCACAGTTGTGCGCAATGTCGGTGGCCTTCGAGGCCCACGGCGACAGGGTTCCCAGACGCGGAGACACCACGACGGCGGTCGTGGACGAACCCGTCGCCGCCTTGCCTGCCTTCGGGCCGTACGTCAGCAGCCGTTCGACGGTTGCTCGCGTCGTGTCGTCGAGGTCCGCGCCGCTGACAACCCAGTGCACGAACTGCGCACTCACTCCCGTGACGGAGGCGGCGATTCCGCGCAGGCGCTCAAGCAGAGCGGTGGCGCGAAAGGGCGACAGGGCGTTGCCTCCGGGAAAAGCGGTCAGGACGTGGGTCGGTTCCGACATGGCACCTCCGGCTCGACGCGTGCGCTACCAGCAGGGTAACGGTCCGTCCGGTGGTGACCCCGTGCCGCGCTGGCGCGCGGACAACCTGCGTCCGAGTCGGTGCGCCCGCTCGTTCGGTGGCATCGAGGCTGCCGAGCTGCTGCCGCCCGGTCTCTCGGTGTCCGGTCGAGGCGGGGCACGCGGGGGGAGGCGTCGTATGTCTTCAGCGGGTACACTCTTATCGCCCACACTTTCGTCACCGGTGAGGACCCGCCTTCATGCGCCTTCAGGCCACACGTGCCCTGGTTCGATCAGTCATGCTGATCGCGCTCGGTGGCATGGCGCTGTTGACGCCCCTGGCCCGAGCGTCCATCACCGCAACCACGTGTGTGTCGCCCATCCCGGGCCTCGGACACATCGGGCTTCAACTCGACCTCCTCGCCCCCGCGACCAACTGTGCGAGCGGATTCGCTCCCGGCCTGCACTACGCAACCGTCGCGAGCGTCACGTTCGCCCTGTCGTTGTCGGCGCTGTTGGTTGGCGTCACCGGGGTTGTCGTCGGCATCGTCACCAGTTTGGGGTGCCGCAACCTGTTGCGTTCCGTCCGCGCCTGGGTGGCGGACCGCCTTGGCCTGCGCCCAGAACCGACGCGCATCACACGGACGCCGGGCCAACCGGTCATGGCGGTCGTCCGAGTGGAGGCATCCGAAGCCCAACGGCGCGGACCGTATCGTCGCGGTCCTCCGTGCGCCCGCTGAGGACGCCGACAAGCCAGCCCCCGCGTCCTCGCACTGTGCCCTGGCTGGCACACATCCGTTGAGCGAAGGACACACTCATGGCCTCCAAGAAGCCACAACCACGCAAGAACACCGGCCCCAACTCCTCCAAGCCAGGGGCCTCCTCAAAGCAAACGTCCAAGCCGTCGAAGGACGCAAAAGAAACGAAGCAGGATTCGACTTCTACGTCGAAGAAGTCCGCCCCCACCGGCAGCCGCCGCGAGCAACTGCGCCAGCAGCAGGCCAAGCAGGATCGTGAGCGCCGCATCCGCACGATCGTGACGTTGTCCATCGTGGGCGTCGCCCTGGCGGCCATCGTCACGGCCCTCGTCATCTTCGTGGTGCCGATGCTCACAAAGAAGTCGCAAGTCGCCTCCGGTGGTTCCGACAGCAAGTACGTCGTCAAGGTCGGCAACTCCGACGCGCCGGCGGTCGTTGACGTGTACCTGGACTACATGTGCCCGTATTGCGGCAACTTCGAGCGCACCAACGCCGAAGACATCAAGTCGATGACCACTGACGGCAAGGCGCTCGTGCAGATTCATCCCCTCGCCTTCCTGGACGATGCCTCGCAGGGAACCGAGTACTCCAGCCGCGCGGCCAACGCCTTTGTGACGGTGGCAAACAAGGAACCCGACAAGGTGCTCGCGTTCAACGCGATCCTCTTCGAGAACCAGCCCGACGAACAGACCACCGGTCTGACCGACGCCGAGATCGCCCAACTCGCTCAAAAGGTTGGGGTGTCGACCGCTACGACAGACACGTTCACCGACAACCTGTATGCCGATTGGGTAGCCAAGGGGACGACCGACGCCTTCAAGTCCGAAGGCATCGAATCCACACCGACGGTCAAGATCAACGGCAAGGCGGTTGAAAGCGCGGACCTGTTCACCGCAGGCAAGCTGAAGTCGGACGTCGAAAAGGCGGGCAGCGGTCAGTGAGTTCGATCCTGGATCGGTTTCACGCATTCCGGCAGACCAACGCCTGGCTGTACTCGGTGCTCCTCATCGCGTCGGCGTTGGCCCTGCTGGGATCGTTCGTCTTGTCAGTCGAGGCCATCGAGCTGGCCGTCAACCCGTACGCCAATCTGGGCTGCAACATCAACCAGGCCATCAGTTGCGGCACCGTCGGAAGCTCGTGGCAGGCGAAGCTCCTCGGATTCCCGAATGCCTACATCGGGATGGTCGTGGAACCCATCTTCGTCACCGTCGCTGTCGCCGCCTTGTGGGGGACTCGTTTCCCCAAGGCATTCATGTTCGGTCTGCAGGTCCTGATCACGGGTGCGCTGATCTTCGCGTACTGGTTGCTTTTTCAGTCACTGTTCGTCATCGGCGCGTTGTGCCCGTGGTGCCTCCTGGTGATGTTCGCAACCACGATCGCGTTCACCACGCTGACCCACATCAATGTTCGCGATGAGAACCTGTTCCTCACGAGCAGGATGCAGTCGACATTGACCACCGCGATCCGGTTGGACCTGGATGCGTTATTCACGGTCTTGTGGCTCATCGCCATCGCCGTGGTGATCGTCGCGAAGTACGGATCGGCATTGTTCGGTTCCTGACCACAGAACCCGGCCAGATTTATGATGCGGTGGTGGAACAGACCCCCATTCCCTGGTCGAGCTATGTTGCGATGGGTGACTCGGTCACCGAAGGCCTGATGGACTCGCGTCCCGACGGTTCCTACGCCGGATGGGCCGATCGGTTCGCGGTCCACCTGCGCCAATGTCGCGGAGATTCCGAGTTCTTGTACGCGAACCTCGCGATTCGCGGTCGCCTCCTGCCCGCGATCTTGGACGAGCAACTCCCGCTCGCGCTCGACATGAAACCCGACCTGGTCAGCCTCTGGGGTGGCGGTAACGACATCCTGCGACCGGGATCGAACCCCGACGACTTGGCGCAGTCCATCGAAGACGCAGTCATGGAGCTCAAAGCTGTCGGCGCCGACGTCCTGCTGGGGCTCGGTGTCGACGCGGGTGGCTCGCCGGTCTTGGAAATGACGCGCGGTAAGGCGGCGGTGTATTCGGCCAACCTGTGGTCGGTGGCTCGCCGCACCGGCGCGTACGTCCTCGACACCTGGGGATTGCGCTGCCTGAAGGATCCGCGCATGTGGGCAGACGACCGCATCCACTTCAGCCCCGAGGGTCATCGGCGTGTGGCCGAGGCAGCGATCTTCGGCGTGGGCCTGACGCCCACCGATCCCCATTGGGACGAACCGCTGCCCCCGCTTCCACCTTCGGGGGTCGTGGAGCGGTTGCGAGACGACTCGCATTGGGCCCGCGAACACATGCTGCCGTGGGTTGGTCGCCGATTGCGACGCACGTCCTCGGGAGCGCATCGCGAGCCCAAGCAGCCCTGCCTGCAGGAGGTCCCCCCGGAGGGCGCCGAGGCAGACGCAACGAGCGATCGCTGACCCGTACGAGATCGCACGCGTCGAGCGGGAGGAACCCGCCACGAGTTCAGCGCAGCCGCGCCTCCAATGTCGCGGCGGTCTCACGCAACTGAGCCACCAAGACCTCGGGGTCCACGGTCATCCGCCCCTCCCAGGTGACAGCCACCGCGGCCCGGTTGGACGGCGAGGAGATCGCCACCGCAACGGAACTGAATCCCGGCGTGATCTCGGAATCCTCCTGCGCCCAGCCCCGTCGTCGGGTTTCACTCAGCAGTGCTCGTAACTCGCTGAGGCTTTGGGGGCCCACCTCGGTGCGTCTCACCAGGCTGGAGCGAGAGGGATACAGGGCCCGCATCTGAGCCTTGGACAACCCGGCCAGGATCGCTCGCCCACTGGCTGTCAGGTGAGCCGGCAACCGCACCCCGACATCGGTCACCAGGCGCGCCCGTCCCGTCGCTCGCTCCTCAATGAGGTACACGACCTCGGAGCCCAAGAGCACCGCCAAGTGCGCGGACAACCCCACCGTGTCGACGAGGCGGGTGATGGGTAACCGCGCCAGCCGAGTCAGCGGCGCCTGCCGCGTGTACCCCTGCCCGATCTCCCAAGCGGACACTCCGACGCCCCACAGCCGATCCTCGGGGTAATGGACGACGAAGGACTGCTCGGCCATGGCGTGCAGCAGGTGGTACGTCGTCGAACGGGGCAACCCCACCTCGGACGCGATCTGGGCTGCGGGAACGGGCACGGTGCGCTGCGAAAGGTAGCGCAGCACGGCGAGCGTTGCTGTTGCAGCCGGGACGGGACGACTCATGGCAGAAGTCTCGCATCCGAGACACAATGAGGTGATCGCCACTTCAATGCCCGGCTGGCCAGCATTTCAATGGTCTGCATGACACAGATCACCCTGGGCACACGTGGCCTGACCTGTGGCGACGTTGTGGCCGTGGCCCGGCAGGCGGCCACCGTGAAACTCGGGCAGGACGCCGTGGCCGCCATCCGGGCGTCGCGGCAGCATGTGGACGCTCAGGCCGCAGCCGCCAGCGGCGTCTACGGCGTCTCGACGGGGTTCGGGGCCCTGGCGACCCGGAGCATCCCTCCCGGTGATCGAGCCCGACTGCAGCGCAGCCTGATCCGCTCCCACGCCGCCGGGAACGGGCCGTTGGTGGAGGACGAGGTCGTGCGCGCCCTGCTCGCCTTGCGGCTGAGCACCCTGGCCAAGGGTTACAGCGGCATCCGGCTGGACACCGCTCACGCCTACGCCGCCCTGCTCAACTCCGGACTGATCCCGGCCGTCCACGAGTACGGCAGCCTGGGCTGTTCCGGCGATCTGGCCCCCCTCGCGCACTGCGCGCTGGCGCTGATGGGCGAGGGCGAGGTGCTGGACGCCGGGACCCTGCGTCCGGCTGCGGAGGCGCTCACCGCGCATGGGTTGACCCCCGTCGTGCTGGCCGAGAAGGAGGGCCTCGCGCTCATCAACGGCACGGACGGCATGCTCGGGATGCTGGTGCTCGCGTTACACGACCTCAGCGAGTTGATCGACCTCGCCGACCTGGCCGCCGCCATGAGCATCGAGGGCCAGTTGGGCACCGACCGGACGTTCGCCGCGGACCTCATGGCCCTGCGCCCCCAGGTCGGCCAGGCGACGAGCGCCACCAATCTGCGTCGCTTCCTGGCCGACTCCTCGATCCTGGCCAGCCACCGTCAGGGGGACTCGGTCGTGCAGGACGCGTACTCGCTGCGCTGCAGCCCACAGGTGCACGGCAGCCTGCGGGACGCGATCGGTTTCGCGACAGGCATTGCCGAACGAGAGTTGGCGTCCGCGATCGACAACCCGTCGGTCTTGGCCGATGGCCGCATCGAGTCACACGGCAACTTCCACGGCGCGCCGATCGCCCACGTGCTCGACTTCCTGGCCATCGGCATCGCCGATGTGGCCGGCATCAGCGAACGCCGCACGGACCGGTTCTTGGACGTGTCGCGCAACCGCGGACTGCCGCCCTTCCTCGCCGACGACCCGGGAATCGACTCGGGGCTGATGATCGCCCAGTACACCCAGGCCGGCATCGTTTCCACGCTGAAACGGTTGGCCGTTCCGGCGAGCGTGGACTCGATCCCGTCGAGCGCCCTCCAGGAGGACCACGTGTCCATGGGGTGGGCGGCCGCGCGCAAGCTGCGTCAGGCCGTCGACGGATTGGCCCGCGTGCTGGCCATCGAAATCCTCACCGCAGCACGCGGGATCGAGTTGCGCGCTCCCCTGCGTCCGTCACCCGCGACAGCCGCCGTCATCGCCGTCCTTCGCACCGTGGTCCCCGGGCCCGGCCCCGACCGATTTCTCGCGCCCGATATCGAGGCAACCCACCAGTTGGTTCTCAGCGGCAGGCTGCTCCTGGCCGCGAAGGAGATGTCATGAATCGTCCACCGCTCCGCGCCCCACGCGGAACCACTCTCAACGCCCGCTCCTGGCAGACCGAGGCCCCGCTGCGGATGCTGCTGAACAACCTCGATCCCGAAGTCGCAGAACGTCCCGAGGATCTCGTGGTGTACGGCGGAACCGGACGCGCGGCGCGCTCGTGGGAGGCGCTCGACGCCATCACGAACACGCTGAAGGGCCTTGCCGACGACGAGACGCTGCTGGTCGCCTCCGGCAAACCGGTCGGTGTGTTCCGCACCCACGAGTGGGCACCGCGCGTGCTCATCGCCAACTCCAACCTGGTCGGCGACTGGGCGACCTGGCCCGAGTTCCGCAAGCTCGAGGCGCAGGGCCTCATCATGTACGGGCAGATGGCTGCCGGCTCGTGGATCTACATCGGCACGCGGGGCCTCCTGCAGGGAACCTATGAGACGTTCGGCGCCGTCGCCCGCAAGCGGTTCGGCGGCACGCTGGCGGGCACGCTCACCCTCACCGGAGGCTGCGGCGGGATGGGCGGCGCCCAGCCCCTGGCCGTCACGCTCAACGAGGGCGCGGTGTTGGTCGTGGACGTCGACGAGGCGCGCCTGGCTCGCCGCGTTCAACACGGGTACCTCGACGAGTACACCGTCGACTACGACACGGCCGTGCGACGGGCTCTCGCCGCGAAGCAAGCCCGGCAACCGCTGTCCGTCGGGCTCGTCGGCAACGCCGCCGAGGTCTTTCCGAGACTGCTCGCCGAGGGTGTCGCCATCGACATCGTCACCGACCAGACGTCAGCGCACGACCCGCTGAGCTACCTGCCGATCGGCATTTCGGTGGGCGACTGGCACGATCGCGCGGCAACCGACCCCGAGGGGTTCACCGAGCAGGCCAGGTCGTCCATGGCCCGCCACGTGGAGGCCATGGTGGGCTTCGCCGACGCGGGCGCCGAGGTCTTCGACTACGGCAACTCGATTCGCGCCGAGGCTCGATTGGGTGGCTGTGATCGGGCCTTCGAGTTTCCCGGCTTCGTCCCGGCGTACATCCGTCCGCTGTTCTGCGAAGGAAAGGGCCCCTTCCGTTGGGCCGCCCTCTCGGGTGACCCGGCCGACATCGCCGTCACCGATCAGGCGATCCTGGAGTTGTTCGGGGACGACCCTCACCTGCGGCGCTGGATCGAGGCGGCGGGAGAGAAGGTCCACTTCGAGGGTCTCCCCGCCCGCATCTGCTGGCTCGGGTACGGACAGCGCCACCTCGCCGGACTGAAGTTCAATGAACTGGTTGCCGAAGGCAAGATCTCAGCGCCGATTGTGATCGGCAGGGATCACCTCGATTCGGGGTCGGTCGCCTCCCCGTACCGCGAGACCGAGTCCATGGCCGACGGTTCCGACGCGATCGCCGACTGGCCCCTGCTCAACGCCCTGTTGAACACGGCGTCGGGAGCCACCTGGGTCTCGATTCATCACGGCGGCGGTGTCGGCATCGGGCGGTCGATCCACGCCGGACAGGTGGTGGTGGCCGACGGCACCGATCTCGCCGCGCAGAAGATCGCCCGCGTCCTCACCAACGATCCGGGCACGGGGGTGATGCGCCACGCCGATGCGGGGTACGAGATCGCGCTCGATGTGGCCCGAGACCGCGGCGTCCGCTTGCCGATGCAGGAGCAGTGAGATGGGTGCCAACGACCTGCTGGCCGAGATCGATCAGATCGGCCGCACCAGCGGTGGCGGCTACACGCGCCTGGCGTGGGACGACTCGACCATGCAACTGCGCGAGTGGTTTGCGTCCCAGACGGCCGCCTTGGGCCTGGAACTGACCGAGGACGGCAACGGCAATCAGATCGCCTGGTGGGGCCACGGCCCCGACGCGTTGTTGATCGGATCGCACCTCGACTCGGTGCCCGAGGGGGGTCCGCTGGACGGACCACTCGGCGTCGTCTCCGCGTTGGACGCGGTGGGCCAGTTAAAACAGTCCGGGTGGACGCCGACACGTCCGCTGGCCGTGGTCAACTTCACCGATGAGGAGGGTGGGCGGTTCGGCGTGGCCTGCCTCGGTTCACGGTTGGCCACCGGCGCCATCGCGCCCGAAACCGCCTTGGCCCTGCGAGACGAAGCCGGAAACACCCTTGGCGAGGTCCTGCGCACCCGCGGCCACAAGCCGACCGCCGCCGGACCTGCGGACTGGCTGTCACACATTGGTCACTACGTCGAGCTTCACGTCGAGCAGGGGCGCTGGCTCGCCCCGCACGAGGCCCCCCTCGGCGTGGCGACGGCCATCTGGCCGCACGGACGCTACCGCTTCGACTTCTGTGGTCAGGGCAACCATGCGGGGGCCACCGCCATGGCCGATCGGCACGACCCGATGCTCACCTATGCCGCCACGGTCCTGGCGGCCAGAGAGGTGGCGGCCGCCGATGACCAGCGCGCGACCGTGGGACGAGTCGTGGTCAACCCCGGCAGCACGAACTCGATCCCGTCCTCGGTCACGGCCTGGCTGGACGCTCGCGCCGAGAGCGAGGCGTCGCTGGAGTCCCTCGTGTCCAAGATCATCGCCAGCGCGGAGGCGGCCGCCGACCAGGAGGGTACGAGCCTCAGCGTGCGCGCCGAGTCCACCACGGGTGCCGTGGAATTCGATCCCGCACTCAGGAATCGCTTGGCCGGGTTGCTCGATGCGCCGGTCCTGCCGACGGGAGCCGGTCACGACGCGGGGATCCTCGCCGCAAAGGTGCCGACCGCCATGCTGTTCGTCCGAAATCCGACGGGGGTCTCCCACGCGCCCAGCGAATCGGCGACGGACACCGACATCGATGCGGGCGTCGCGGCGATGGTGAAGGTCATCGAGGACCTCGGATGAACGTCCCCGGTTTCGCCAACTGCCACTCCCACGCCTTTCACCGTGCTCTGCGCGGCCGAGACGTCGGCGGCAACGATTTCTGGCAGTGGCGCGACCGCATGTACGCCTTGGTGGCAGTGCTGAATGCCGAGCGGTACCACCGGCTTGCGCGGGGGGTGTTCGCCGAGATGCGGCTCGCGGGGTACACGAGCGTCGGCGAGTTCCACTACCTGCATCGCCCGGACCTCGCCGAGGCGGTGATCGAGGCCGCCCGAGCCGTGGGCCTGCGAATCTGCCTGCTCACCACGTTCTACGAGCGGGCCGGGTTCGCCGGTGAGCCGCTGCACCCGATGCAGGAGCGGTTCGTTCTGCCCCTGGATCTCTGGCAGGCAAGGGCCTCGGACCTCGCCGCGCGGTACGCCGCAGCAGACGATGTCGTGATCGGTACGGCGATCCATTCCGTGCGCGCCGTGCGGCCCGAGCACCTCGCCGAGGCTGCTGCGACCCTGGGGCGGGCACCCCTTCACGTCCACGTGAGTGAACAGCCCGCCGAGAACGCCGCCTGTCTGGCGGCGACCGGACGCACTCCGGTGCAGTTGCTGGCCGAGGCCGGTGTGTGGGGACCCCGCACGACGGCCGTGCACGCAACCCACCTGACGGATGACGACGTCGCTGTCTTGGGGTCAGCAGGCGGCTTCGCCTGCTTCTGTCCGACGACGGAGGCCGAGCTGGCCGACGGCATCGGGCCGTCTGTTGCGCTGCGCACGGCGGGGGCACGCATCACGCTGGGCTCGGACTCGAACACGGTGATCGATCCGTTTGCGGAGGCCCGCGCCCTGGCCATGCATGAGCGCCTGCGTACCGGCCGCAGGGACGGGTGGGGCAGCCCCCAGCTGTGGCAGGCGGCCAGTAGCGACGGCCACGAAAGTCTGGGATTCGCCGACCCCGGATCTGTCGACGTGCGGCTCAGCGCGCGTACGGCCGGTGCGAACGACCTCATCTGGGCCGCCACCGCAGCCGACGTGGCGGCGCTCCCCGACCTGGATCCGGGCGCGGTTGCCGCCGAACTCGACGCCTCCATTGCGGCCCTGTGGAGCCTGACATGAGCATTCTGCTGACCAACATCGGCGAACTGGTGAGCTGGGACGTGGAACGGCCGATTCGGCGGGACGCCGCGCTGGTCATCGACGGCCATAAGGTCGCCTGGATCGGCGACCGTCACAACCCGCCGTCCGCGGACGAGGTGATCGACGTGGAAGGCGCGACAGTGATCCCCGGCTTCGTGGACTCGCACACGCACCTCGTCTTCGCGGGCGACCGTTCCGAGGAGTTCTCGGCCCGGATGGCTGGCCAGCGCTACGAGGCCGGAGGCATCCGCACGACCGTCGCCGCGACCCGGGCGGCGAGCCGCGCCGACCTCGCCTGGTTGGCTGCGCGCCGAACCGATGAACTGCACGCCCAAGGCACCACGACGATGGAGATCAAGAGCGGCTACGGTCTCGACATCGTGACCGAGCGCCGCATCTTGGACGTGGCTGCCGAGCTGACCAGCGAAACCACCTACCTCGGCGCCCATGTCGTCCCTGCGAACACCGACGTCGATGAATACGTCGAGTTGGTCACGGGCGACATGCTGCGCCGGTGCGCGCCGCGGGCCAAGTGGATCGACGTGTTCTGCGAGACCGGTGCCTTCGATGCCGATCAGGCTCGCGCGGTCCTGACGGCGGGGGCCGCTGCCGGACTGCGTCCACGCATCCATGCCAACCAGCTCGGTTACGGTCCCGGCATCCAACTCGCCTGCGAACTCGGGGTCGCAGCGGCCGATCACTGCACGTACCTCAGTGACGCCGACGTTGCCGCGCTGGCCGATTCGTCGGTTGTGGCGGGGCTCCTCCCGGGGGTCGAGTTCTCCACCGGGCATCCGTACCCGGACGCTCGCAGACTCGTCGACGCGGGAGTGGCGATCTCATTGGCCACCGACTGCAACCCTGGGACCTCGTACACATCGTCCATGCCGTTTTGCATCGCATTGGCCGTGCGAGAGATGGGGCTGACGCCCACCGAGGCCCTGCGGGCCGCCACGGTAGGCGGCGCTGCGTCGCTCGAACGGCACGACGTTGGCCACCTCGCCGTGGGCGCTCGGGCCGACCTGGCCATCGTGGACGCGCCGACGCACGTCCACCTGGCCTACCGCCCGGGAGTCCCTCTCGTAACCAAGACGCTCATCGGCGGAAGGGTCGTCGCAATAGGCTCGTGACCGCATTCACGCACCACCGAACGGAGGGCCATGGAAATCGAAGGTCTTGCACCGAGCTTGGCGACCGCCACTGTCCGGTCAGGCGAAACCGAGATCGATCTCAGTGGCGCTACCCAGGTTCCCGTGGTGTGGAGCGCGGCCTTCGGTTACTCCGATCTGGACACCTGGCAGGCCGTTGCCCTCGGTGAACAACCTGGACACATCTACACCCGCAACACCAACCCGACCGTGAACGCCTTCGAGGAGAAGGTCCGCATCCTGGAGGGCGGCGAGGCCGCGACGTCCTTCGCGAGCGGCATGGGCGCGATCAGCAATACCTTGCTGGCCATTCTCCGCCCCGGTGACCGCGTCGTTTCGGTGAAGGACACCTACGGCGGCACCAACCGGATCTTCACCGAGTTCCTGCCGCGGATCGGGGTCGATGTCAGCCTGAGCGCAACCGACGACTACGAAGCCATCGAGGCCCAGATCGCGCAGGGGTGCCGACTGGTGTACCTCGAGACGCCCACCAACCCCACGCTCAAGGTGTTGGACATCGCCCGCCTGAGCACCGCTGCGAAGGCCGTCGGGGCCGTCGTCGTCGTGGACAACACCTTCGCCACGCCCATGAACACCAATCCCCTGGCCCTCGGCGCAGACCTCGTGCTGCACAGCGCCTCGAAATACCTCAGCGGTCATGCCGATGTACTCGGAGGCGCCCTGGTGGGCGAAACCTCGCTGGTGCGAGAGGTGTACGCCTACCGCGAGATCACCGGCGGCGTCCTCGATCCGATGGCCGCCTATCAGATCATTCGCGGCATGAAGACTCTCGCCCTGCGCGTCCGGCAGCAAAACGCCAGCGCCCTACGGATCGCGGAATGGCTCAGCGCACAGCCCTCGGTCGAGGTCGTCAACTATCCAGGCTTGCCCGGTCACCGGCACCACGACGTGGCTGCCCGCCAGATGCGCGGCTTCGGCGGCATGCTCAGCTTCGCGCTGACCGGCGGTCTGGATGCCGTACGCGAGGTCTTGCCGCGCCTGCAGGTTGCGCACCGGGCCGCCAATCTCGGTGCGGTGGAAACCATCGCCGGGACGCCGGCCACCACCAGTCACGTCGAGTGCTCGGCCGAGGAACGGGCAGCGATGGGGATCCCCGAGGGGCTCATTCGGTACTCGGTCGGCATCGAGGACACCGATGATCTGTTGGCCGACCTGGACCAAGCCCTGCGCTGACCGCACGCCCCGTCGTGGGCTCGGCGACGAGCCTTTCGCACAGTCCTCGTACGATACGGGTGTGACGATCCTTCTCGACGAACTCGGTGTCTTGCTGTGGCAGCGCCACGTGACTGATCTGCCGGCCGCACTCCGCCGCTCGGGGCGCCTCAAGGTCGACTCCGGTCAGCTGGCCGACGTCGCGATGGATATCCTCGAGTACTGCGCGGCTCGAGATCAGCTGGACGATTCCGAGCTCGCCATGGCGCGCGACGCCCTCGACAGCGGAGCTTTCGGGGACGCGACGGGCTACTTTGCGGACCTGCTGGCCGCTGACCTAACGATGGATGGAGCGTGACGATGCCACAACCCCTGTCCCACCATGCTCCGCCCGCCGAGTTGGGGCTCGGGTCACGGTGGCGGTTGCGAGGCGCCACGCTCGCCGGTGACATCGCGGCCTTCGGTTCGCGGCTCGCGGGCAAGGGCAGCGGTGCGTCCATCCGCGGCCAGGTCATGACGCGCATCGACCCCCAGGCGTTTCGCAAGCTGCTGAAGGGCCGCCGGATTGCTGCGGTCAGCGGCACCAACGGCAAGACGACGACGAACCATCTGCTGGCGGCCGCCGTGCGGGCCGGGAGCGGCGACCCGGCGCGGGTCGTGACCAACGCCGACGGCGCGAACCTGCACTACGGAATCGCCAGCGCACTGTCTCGCGCGCCCCGGGCCGACCTCGCCGTCCTGGAGACCGACGAGCGGGTGGTCCGCGACCTCATCATCGCGGGATCACCCGAGGTGTTGGTCTTCTTGAACTTCAGCCGGGACCAGCTCGATCGTCACCACGAGATCAAGGCCCTGGCGCGCTCGTGGCGCAAGGCGCTGGCCGATGTCGGCTCGATGGGCCCGATCATCGTCGCCAACTCTGACGACCCGCTGGTCGTCTGGGCGGCGGGGACGGCACACCAGGTCGTGTGGGTCGAGGCCGAGACCCTGTGGTCGGCGGACTCCGCGTTGTGCCCCGCCTGCGGCGCGACCTTGAAGCGGACCGATCCCGGCTCGGGAAACCCGGTGCATTGGGACTGTCCAGGGTGCGATCTGACCCAGCCGGCCCCCGACTGGAAGGTGCGCGACGGGCTGATCATCGACCCCGACGGCCAGGAGTGGACTCCGCAGCTGCGCGTGCCTGGTCGCTTCAACATCAACAACGCCGCGTGCGCGCTGGCCGCCACCCGGGCATGGGGAATCCCGACCGACACGGCCCTGGCCGCCATGCGAACGGTCGAGGCACCCGCCGGACGGTTCGCCACCGCCCAGTTCGGCGCCACGACCGCGAGATTGATCCTCGCCAAGAACCCCGCGGGCTGGGCGGAGGCCCTGCCCCTGCTGGAGACGGACCCCGTCATCTTGGCCATCGACTCGGTCGCGGCCGACGGCAAGGACGTCTCGTGGCTCTGGGACGTCGACTACGAGCAATTGGCCGGACGGTTCGTCGTCGCGGCGGGACCGCGAGGGTACGACCTCGGTGTGCGTCTGACGTACGCGGAGGTCGAGCACACGGTCATTGCCGATCTGTCGGAGGCGCTGGACGCATACCCCGGCAGCGTCGATGTGATCGCCACCTATACCCCCTTCCAGAAGCTACTGAAGATGGCAGGACTGCGATGAGCGCACCGGTCGAGATCGTGCTGGTCTACCAGTCACTGTTGGGCATCTACGGTGACCGCGGTAATGCTGCGGTCCTCCTCAAGCGCCTGCAGTGGCGCGGGATCGATGCGACCCTCACCATGGTCGAGCCCGGCGACCCGGTACCCGCGAGCGGCGCGGTTTACCTCCTCGGTGGCGGTGAGGACGCCGCTCAGGTGTCGGCCGTCGCGGGTCTGAAGGCCGACGGGAACCTGTTTCGCGCCCTAGACGATGGCGCAGTCTTGCTGGCCGTGTGCGCGGGCTACCAAATCGCCGGCAAGACGTTCACCATCGGGGAGCGCGACGAGGTCATTGACGGTCTCGGTCTCCTCGACGTGTCCACGCGCCGAGGTCCGCAGCGTGCGGTCGGCGAGATCCTGACGCGCTGGACGATGCCCGACGGCACAGAGTCCCTCATCACGGGCTTCGAGAACCACGGCGGTTTCACCACCGTCGGACCGGATGCCAAGCCCATGACGACCGTCGAGATCGGCATTGGCAACGGCGACGGCACCGACGGAGCCGTCCAGGGCAACGTCTACGGCACCTACCCGCACGGTCCCCTGCTGGCACGCAATCCCATGCTGGCGGACCACCTCTTGGAGACCGCGCTCGGCCGCCGCCTGGACCCGTTGCCGATTCCCGAGCTGGACCTTTTGCGCGAACAACGGATCGCTCACGTCCGCTCGTTGTGACGTCGTCCGCCCGGCGGAAACCGATTTCACCTCCGCGAAGGGATGCGCTAAAGTTTCTGATCGCGCGCCGTTAGCTCAACTGGCAGAGCAGCTGGCTCTTAACTAGCGGGTTCGGGGTTCGAGTCCCTGACGGCGCACCAGCGCAAAGGGCGCGAACAGAGGGGGATTCCCTTCCGTTCGCGCCTTTTGATTTGCGTGATGATCCCGGCGATGGCCGACCTCACAAATACAGGCCGGTCTCCTCGGACGTGAGCCGTTCGGCGGCAATCGCGTGAAGGTCCCTCTCGCGCAGGAGCACGTAGGACCTCCCTTGCAACTCGACCTCACCCCGGTCGGCCGGGTCGAACAAGACGCGGTCATCGACCTTCACGGTGCGCACGTTGGCGCCGATGGCCACCACGGTCGCCCAGGTCAACCGTTTCCCGAGTTGAACGGTGGCCGGGATGAGGATTCCCCCGCCGCTGCGGCGTTCGCCCTCCTCGGCCTCGGCGTCCACCAGCACGCGGTCGTGCAGCATCCTGATGGGCAGGTCCCCTGTGGAGGCCACGCCTACTTCTGCGACTTCTTGTGCGCGCGGACGGCTCGCGTGATCGCGACGGTGATGGCGACGACCGGCAAGACGACCGCGACGAGTCCGGCGATGGCTCCCCCGATCACAAGCATCCGGTCGACACCCGTTCCGGGTTCGTCGGACCCCGACTCGTCGGACGGCGGCGCACCCACCATCTTTTTCATGCTGGACACGGTGTTGGACACGCGCTGCTTGACCGCACCGACCTCCGCGTCGATGAGGTCGCGGGTGTCGTTGATGGCCTGGTTGGCAATCGTCTTCGGGTGGACGTCTCGAACCAGGGACTCGATGTTGTCCGCCAGTCGGGACCGGATGGCGGACACCTCGGCCTGCAACTGCTCTTTGGTCTTCGGAGGCTCTTTGGCCTCACTGGGTTCAGTCACTGGAACCTCCCACGCTCGGGTCGCACGCTCAGCCTATAGTGCGGCGCCGTCCGAGCGGGACGCCTTGGTAGGCGACACGACTCCCCATCGACAACCCGATCCCCGCCTGGTCAACGCGACCTACTACTGTCGGCGCATGCAAAGACTCGCTCCCGGAGATGCCGCACCGGCATTCACCTTGCAGGACTGGCTGGGCCGTGACGTGTCACTCGCCGACTTCGCCGGTCAACGTGTCGTCGTCTACTTCTACCCCGCGGCGCTCACCCCGGGCTGTACCCGCGAGGCCATCGACTTTCGCGACTCGGCGGGGGTCTTCGCCGAGCATGGTCTGCAGATCGTCGGCATCTCTCCCGATACCGTGGCCAAGCTCGCTCGCTTCCACGAAGAGCAGAACCTCGACGGCGTCATCTTGCTGTCGGATTCGAGCAAGGACACGTTGGTGGCGTACGGCGCCTTCGGCCCGAAGATGCTCTACGGCAAGCAGATCGAAGGCGTCATCCGCTCAACATTCCTCGTCGATGTCGATGCCGACGGCACCGGCACGATCGCCGTGGCGCAATACAACGTCCGCGCCACGGGCCACGTAGCTCGCCTGCGGCGCGAACTCGGCTTCGAAGGTCTTGACGCCTGAGGCGGGAACCGCACGACCCGGCCACACCGGTTTCATTCGCCACTAAGGTGACGCCATGACCCCCATGATTGAGGCCGCCGAATTGCTCGCCACGTACGCCGATTACGTCGTGCTCGACGTGCAGTTCACCCTCGGCGGTCCCCCCAGCGAGGACGAGTACCGGGTGGCGCACCTTCCCGGCGCACGTCACCTGTCGATCGAGGGCGACCTGTCGAGCGCCCCCGGTGCCCACGGACGCCACCCCTTGCCCGACATCGCCCAGGTGGAGGCAGGTCTCGTCCGATGCGGTGTCCGAGATGGTGACTGCGTGGTTGCCTACGACGCGAAGACGTCGTTGGCTGCCGCACGCGCGTGGTGGGTGTTGCGCTACTTCGGCTTTGCGAACGTGCTGGTTCTCAACGGCGGAATGGCCGCGTGGGTCGCGGCAGGCGGATCAGTCACCACCGACATTCCAGAGGTCGAGCCCGGCGGTGTACATCTGAAACCCGGCGGGATGCCACTGCTCAGCGCAGAGTCCGCGGCGGTCGACGCGTCGCAGGGTCGCCTGTGGGATGTCCGAGCGCCTGAGCGCTTCCGAGGCGACAGTGAACCGATCGACCGCGTGGCCGGGCACATCCCTGGTGCGCGCAACGCACCGGCCACCGCCTTTCAGGACGAGACGGGGCGCTTCTTGCCTCCCGCCGAGATCGCCGAGGTTGCGGCTGGCTTCGGGATCTCCCCTGGTGACGCCACGTCGTGCGGGTCCGGCATCACGGCGGCTCAGGTGGCGCTGGCACTCGCGCAGGCATCGATCCCCGTCGGCGTCTATGTCGGCTCGTGGAGCGAATGGATCGCCGACCCCCGTCGACCCGTCGCCACAGGCTGAGTGCGCACCTGCCCAAATAATCGATCGTGTCTGAGCGTCTGTGCGCGCGGCGATAGTGTCAGGGTGTGGCCCAGTCTGCATATGTCGCTTCACCGTCCGGGCACGCGGGGGCAGCTTCGGTTGCTCTCGGCGTGATCGAGTCTTTCGCCAGCCGCGTTGCACGAGTGGGCGTCTTCCGCCCGGTCGTTGCTGACCTGGCCGACGACCACATCACCAGAACGCTGGTGGCTCTGCCCGCCGTGTCGGCCCAAAGCTACGAAGAGGCCGTCGGCGTGGATTACGCCGCCATCACCGCCAACCCCGATGAAGCCATGAGCACCATCGTCGATCGGTTCGGCGCGATCGCGGACCGCTTCGACGCCATCGTGATCGTCGGCAGCGACTACTCGGGTGCGCATTCGCCAACCGAGATGAAGATGAATGCCCAGATCGCGGCCAACCTGGGCGCACCGGTCCTCCTCGTGCTGAACGGCTCGCAGAACGTGCCCGGCCAGATCGCCGATACCGTCCGCCTGGCCATCACCGAGTTCGAGGCACAGCACATCGAGCTCATCGGCGCCGTGGCAACCCGTGTCGCCTTGGAGGAGGTCGACGGCGTCAAAGCGAGCCTGGCGGAGTTCGACGGGTTGGTGACCGGTGTTCTTCCGGAGGACCCGGTTGTGTTCGCACCCACCATCTCGGCGCAGTTCGACGCGCTGGACGCCACCTTGTGGCTCGGCAATCCCGACATGTTGCGCCGCGAGTCCTTGGGGCTGTTGATCGCGGGCATGACCCTGCCCAACCTCTTGGATCGCCTGATCACCGACCACACGCTCATCGTGTCCAGCGACCGCACCGACCTGCTGCCTGGGCTGATCCTCGCCCATCAGGCAGGGACCTTCCCGTCTTTGGCAGCCATCTTCCTCGTGGGCGGCTACCCGCTGCCCGAACCGATCGACCGCCTCATGCGGGGGCTGGCTCAAGATCTGCCCGTTGGACTGGTTCCCTCCGGCACGTACGGTGCCACGGCTCGACTGACTGGCCTGGAGGGGCTCGAACTCAGCAGTCCTCGCAAGATCGAGGTCGCTCGACGCCTGTACGGGGAGAACATCGACGAGGAGTCGCTCCTGTCGGCCCTCGACGTCCCGCGCAAGCCCATCCGGACCCCGCTGATGTTCCAGTACCAACTCATCAAGGCCGCCAGTTCGGACCGGCGCCGCATCGTCTTGCCGGAGGCCGGGGATCCGCGCATCTTGCAGGCTGCAAGCGTGGTCCTGCATCGCGGTGTGGCCGACGTGATCCTGCTGGGCCGCGAGGACGAGGTGAAGCGGCAGGCTTTCGACCTGGGCATCGACCTGCAGGGCGCCGTGATCGTCGACCCGGCTCGCCCCGAAGTCATCGAGCCCTTCGCCGAGGAGTACGCCCGTTTACGCTCCCACAAGGGGATGACGCTTGACCAGGCGCGCGAGCGCATGACCGACCTGTCCTACGTGGGGACGATGATGGTCCACCTCGGCATGGCCGACGGGATGGTGTCCGGTGCGGTGCACACCACGGCGAACACGATTCGACCGTCGCTGGAGTTCATCAAGACCCGTCCTGGGGTGAAGGTCGTGTCGTCGTCGATGCTCATGTGCATGCCCGACACCGTCCTCGTCTTCGGCGACTGCGCCGTGAACCCCGACCCGACCGCCGAACAACTGGCCGACATCGCCATCAGCTCGGCCGACACGGCGGCGGCCTTCGACATCGACCCGCGCATCGCCATGTTGTCGTACTCGACCGGCAGTTCCGGCTCGGGCGCCGACGTCGACAAGGTGCGGGAAGCCACCGACCTCTTCCGCGAGCGTGACCCACAGGCGAAGGTGGACGGCCCCATTCAGTTCGACGCCGCGATCGATCCAGTGGTGGGGCATCAGAAGATGCCCGACTCCGACGTCGCGGGGCATGCGACCGTCTTCGTCTTCCCCGATCTCAACACGGGGAACAACACGTACAAAGCTGTGCAGCGCACGGCGGGAGCGGTCGCGATCGGTCCGGTCCTCCAGGGCCTGAACAAGCCTGTCAACGACCTGTCGCGCGGAGCACTGGTCGACGACATCGTCTACACGGTGGCGATCACTGCAATCCAGGCCCAGGCGCTCCCGGCCGCCGAGGTCCCCTTGCCAGGCCCCGTGGACATCGCTTCGCGCCAGTTCTGATCCCCAACACGATTCACGGGAGCATTCATGCCCAAGCCGATCCTCCTGCTCAACGCAGGCTCGTCCTCGATCAAGTACCAGGTCATCGACGGCGACACCGAGATGGTCACCGCCAAGGGAACCCTGCAACGCATTGGTGACCCTTACGGCGGCGTCTTGGATCACATCGCGATCAACGCGGCCGATGAGAAGTCCTTCCACGTCGAGGCGGTCTTTGCCGACCATGCGTTGGCGCTGCGCGCCATGAAGTCCGCATTCGACGTTGTGGGCCCGTCGCTGGACGAGGTCGTGGCGGTCGGGCACCGGACCGTCCACGGCGGCACGGCATTCCGCGGAACGGCGAAGATCGACGACACCGTCGTCGCCACGATCGTGGAACTGTTTGGTCTCGCGCCTCTGCACAATCCGCCAGGGCTCGCCGGTATTGAGGCGGCTCGCGCGATGCTGCCGGATGTGCCGCACGTCGCCGTGTTCGACACGGCCTTCTTCGCCGACCTGCCCGACGAGGCGACCACGTATGCCATCGATCGCGAGTTGGCCGCGCGATTGCGCATCCGCAAGTACGGCTTCCACGGCACGTCGCACTCGTTCGTCAGCGGTCGCGTCCCCGCCGTGCTGGATCGCGACCCGGCGTCGCTCAAGCAGATCGTCTGCCACCTCGGCAACGGCGCCTCCGTGAGCGCGATCGACGGGGGTGTGCCCATCGAGACCTCCATGGGCCTGACTCCCCTCCAGGGTCTCGTGATGGGGACCCGATCCGGAGACATCGATCCGGGCCTGCACCCGTACCTGCGTCGGGAGCTGGGCTGGGACGTGGACCGCATCGACAGCGAACTCAACAAGAAGTCGGGCATGTTCGGGCTGACGGGCAAGACGGACATGCGCGACATCGAAGCCATGATGGAGGCTGGCGATGCCGACGCCGAGTTGGCGATCCGGGTGTACGTCCATCGTTTGGTCAGCTACATCGGCGCCTACACGGCGCTGCTGGGCGGACTGGACGTCTTGACCTTCACGGCTGGCGTTGGGGAGAACTCATCTCTGATCCGCGGTCTGGTCGCCGAACGGCTCCGGCCCTTCGGCGTCATCTTGGACGAGGAGGCCAACCAGGCCCGGTCCAAGGACGCCCGGATCATCAGCACCCCCGACTCCCGCCTCATCGTCATGGTCGTCCCCACCAACGAAGAGCTGGCCATGGCCCGCGAGGTCATCGCCACCATCCAGCACTGACGAACATGCACCCGCCGTCAGGGCGGGGATGTCGGCGCGTGCGCGGTCACGCGAGGTAGATGTCCCCGCCCTTCACGGTGATCTCCTTTGGGGCAAGGCCCTGGGTGGCGGGTCCTTGAGTCACGGCGCCATTCAGGTCGAACTGGCTGTCGTGGCAGGGGCACACGATCTCCCCTTGGGAGATGGATGACACCGGGCAGCCCTGATGCGGGCACAGCGAGGACAACCCGACGAACTTCCCGGCCGACGGCTGAGTGATCACGAGTTCCTGGTCGGAGATGATGAGCCCACCGCCCTCGGGCACGTCTGCAGTGGCGGCCACCTTCTCCCCTCCGGCCGCTGAACCGCCGCCGGAACTCGCCGGAGCAGCCGACGAACCCTTCGCTGTCGTCGTGGACGTCGTTCCCGAACACCCCGTGGCGACCAGCGCCGCACCAACGGCGCCGGCGCCGAGAATCGCTCGGCGGGTGACGCCAGAGCCTTGCTGAGCTTCCATGCCATGTCCTCGTGCTCAAAGTGTGGTCACCATCGTGCCTGGTTCGAGGAAAAAACACGATGGGTCCGTGTTCATTGGCGACCGCCGGTCGAACCAACCGGATCGCGCGCGCACTGCACCCGTGTATCGATGTGGATCGATCGAATGCAGGCACACCACCCTCGGAATTCACCGCGCCGAACAATCATGCCGCCTTGGGGCCGTCTTTTCCTGATGTTCTTGATAAGTGCCAACGGTCGCGAATTCATCACTGTTTGCCAAAAGCCCACCCAGCACGCAGGATCAAGGACATGGCGAACGGGACGGGGTCACATGTCGGCCACCCGTGCGGGTGCGCGGCCCTTGGCCCGGCTTTCGGGCGAGAGATGTTGCACGTCATCACCAAAAGAGCGCACACACCCCACTTTTGGCTGTTCAATGGCCGACTGCCGGAGAGGTCGGACACCGACTCGCCTACGATGGGGAATCTCAGCGGACCGATGAGACACGCCTTCCCCTGGTTGGCTGGATCAAATCCGTGTGATGCCGGAAGTGAGGAGTTCGAATGAAGGCTGCCACCGAGCAGGACGTCTCGACACCCCCCGTCAACACCACCGGGCACGACCTGTCGTTCGGCTTGTCAGATTCACTCGAGCCCTCAGGCACCACCCTCAAGCTGGGTCTGGACATCGGGTCCACCACGGTCAAGGCCGTGATCCTGGACGGCACCAAAGTCGTCTTCAGCGACTACCGGCGTCACAACGCCGACGTCCGCGGCGAGTTGAAGAGCCTGCTGCGCAGCATCGGGGAGAAGTTCCCCGTCACGGAGTTTCACACCACAGTCACGGGTTCGGGCGGCCTCGTCGTGGCCGACCTCATGGGCACACACTTCGTTCAAGAGGTGATCGCGAGCACCGAGGCCGTGCAGCGGTTCGTCCCCGAGGCCGATGTCGTCATCGAGCTTGGCGGAGAAGACGCCAAGATCACCTACCTGCGACCGACTCCAGAACAACGCATGAACGGCACATGCGCTGGCGGCACCGGCGCCTTTATCGATCAGATGGCCTCGCTGCTGCAAACCGATGCCAGCGGGCTCGATGAACTCGCATCGCGGTATCAGAACCTGTACCCGATCGCATCGCGCTGCGGCGTTTTCGCGAAGTCCGATCTACAACCCCTGCTCAACCAGGGTGCCCCACACACAGACCTCGCTGCGTCGGTCTTCCAGGCCGTCGCCCTGCAGACGATCTCGGGTCTTGCCTGTGGCCATCCGATTCGCGGCAACCTCGTCTTTCTCGGGGGACCGCTGCACTTCCTGCCGCAATTGCGTGAGGCTTATAAGCGCGCCCTCGACGGAATGGTCGACTCGTTCTCCACGCCGGAGAACGCGCAGTTGTTCGTCGCCATCGGTGCGGCACTGTTGGCGACGGGTGAGGCGCGAACCGTTTCCGACATGCTGGCCGGGCTGACGCGCGTCGTGATTCCGCTCGAACTCGCCACGCCGTCCCTGCGGCCCTTGTTCGCCGACGATGCCGAACGCGAGGACTTCCGCCAGCGGCACTCGCAGGCCGACGTGCCCCGCGGATCGCTTACCGAGGCGACCGGCCCTTGCTTCTTGGGCATCGACGCGGGGTCCACCACGATCAAGGCCGTCGTGATCGACGGCGAGAACCGCCTGCTCCACAGTCACTACGCCTCTAATCGCGGCGACCCCGTTTCGGCGGCCATCGAGATCGTCCGCGAGGTCCACGCGCAGCTACCCAGCGCGGCCTGGCTGGGGCGAGCGTGCGTGACCGGCTATGGCGAAAGCCTGATCCAAGCGGCGCTGCGCGTCGACGACGGTGAAGTCGAGACGATGGCCCACTACCGTGCGGCCGATCACCTCAGCCCCGGTGTCACGTCGGTCATCGACATCGGTGGCCAGGACATGAAGTACCTGAAGATCCGCAATGGTGCCGTCGACTCCATCTCGGTCAACGAGGCCTGTTCGGCGGGGTGCGGGTCCTTCCTGCAGACCTTCGCGGAGACCATGGGCACCGACGTGTCCACCTTCGCCACGATGGCGACCGAGTCGGCCCGTCCGGTGGACCTCGGTAGCCGGTGCACGGTCTTCATGAACTCCTCGGTGAAGCAGGCGCAGAAGGAGGGGTCCGACGTCGCCGACATCTCGGCGGGCCTGTCGTACTCCGTGGTGCGCAATGCCCTCTACAAGGTGATCAAGCTGAAGAACGCCGAGCAACTCGGCGACAAGGTGGTCGTCCAAGGCGGCACGTTCCTCAACGACGCCGTGCTGCGGGCTTTCGAGCTACAGACCAAGACGACCGTCGTGCGTCCCGTGATCGCCGGCCTCATGGGTGCCTTCGGGGCGGCCCTGACTGCGGCCAGTCACTACGTGCCCGGCGAGCGGTCGGAGATCATGCGGCCGTCCGAGCTGGAACTGTTCTCGCTCAACACGTCGATGGACACCTGTCGGTTGTGCCAGAACCACTGCCAGTTGACGATCTCGACCTTCGGCGACGGCACCCGGCACGTGTCCGGCAACCGCTGTGAACGCGGCGCCAGCACCGAGCGCGTGCCCAAGAAGTCCGAGGTTCCGAACCTCTACGACTACAAGTACCGGCGCATGTTCAGCTACCGCCGCCTCACCGAGAAGGCGGCCACCCGCGGCGACATCGGTATCCCGCGTGTGCTCAACATGTACGAGAACTTCCCGTTCTGGTTCACGGTGCTCACGAAGCTGGGCTTCCGCGTCTTGATCTCGGGCCGGTCCGGTCACGACACGTTGGCCAAGGGCGCCGAGTCGATCCCGTCGGAGAACGTGTGCTACCCGGCCAAGCTCACGCACGGGCACATCGAAGACCTCTTGGATCGCGGCGTGAAGCGCATCTTCTACCCGTGTGTCCCCTACGAGCGGCAGCAGTTCGCCGAGGCCGACAACCACTACAACTGCCCGATCGTTGCCTTCTACCCGCAGGTGCTGGAAAAGAACGTCGAGCGCCTTGAGGCTGCCGACGTCGAGTACATGGCGCCGTTCTTGAACCTCGATCAGCCCGAACTCCTGGCCGAGCGCCTCACCGAGATCTTCGCCGCCGACAAGGTGTCCCTCGCCGAGGCACAGGCCGCCATCGCGGCCGGTCTGGAGGAGGACGCCAAGGCCAAGGCCGACGTCCTCGAAGAGGGCCGTCGCGCCATGGAGTGGATCGCCGAGAACGATGCGCGCGGCATCATCTTGGCCGGGCGTCCGTACCACATCGATCCCGAGATCAATCACGGCATCCCCGAGCTCATCACGGGCCTGGGCATGGCCGTCATGACCGAGGACGCGGTCATCGAGAACCCCAAGCTCGAACGGCCGTTGCGGGTGCGCGACCAGTGGGCCTACCACACACGCTTGTATGAGGCGGCCACGGTGTCGACGACCGATCCGCGAGTCGAGCTGGTCCAGCTCAACTCGTTCGGGTGCGGCGTCGACGCCATCACGACCGATCAGGTGCAAGAGATCATTGAGGCCGCCGACAACGTCTACACGGTGTTGAAGATCGATGAGGTCTCGAACCTCGGCGCGGCCCGCATCCGGTTGCGGTCGCTGAAGGCTGCGGCCTCGGAGCGCCGCCACAGCGCCGAGATCGCCACGTACGAGACAGACGAGCGCGTCTCGACGCCGCCTGTCTTCACGAAGGCGAACAAGAAGACGCACAAGATCTATGCGCCGCAGATGGCCCCGATCCACTTCCGCCTCATCGCGGCGGTCGCGCGTCGCCTCGGCTACGACATCGAGTTGCTTGAGCACGCGAACACGCCCGATGTCGAGGTGGGCCTGTCGTTCGTGAACAACGACGCCTGCTATCCGGCGATCATGGTCGTCGGCCAGTTGGTGAACAAGTTCCTCACCGGCGGCGGCGATCCCGACAACTCCAGCGTCATCATCACGCAGACGGGCGGCATGTGCCGCGCGACCAACTACGCGGGCATGCTGCGCAAGGCCTTGAAGGACGCCGGTTACGAGCAGGTCCCGGTCATCGCTGTGAGCGCCCAGGGGCTGGAAGAGAACCCGGGGTTTGCCATCACACCGGCCCTCGTGCACCGCGGCGTGCAGGCCATCGTCTTGGGCGACCTGTTGCAGACGGTCTTGCTGCGCGTTCGTCCATACGAGGCGCAAGAGGGCAGTTCGCAGGCCCTGTACGAACGGTGGGACGCGATCTGCCAGGAGTTCTTCACCGACGGTGGATACTCCAAGACGCTGCGGCGCCGCATGACGTACGGCGGGCTGGTGCGTCGCATCGTGGCCGAGTTCGATGCGCTGCCGCTGCGTGACATCCCCCGCAAGCCGCGGGTTGGCCTCGTCGGCGAGATCTTGGTCAAGTTCCATCCCGACGCCAACAACCACGCCGTGCAGGTGATCGAGGACGAGGGCTGCGAGGCCGTCCTCCCCGGTCTGTTGGAGTTCTTCGGGCAGGCACTCCACACCGGCGATTGGCGCTCACGCAATCTCGGTCTGGGCCGCGAGTCGGTGCGGGCCAAGAAGATCGGCCTGTGGGCCCTGGAGTTGTACCAGGCGCCCGTCCGCAAGGCCCTGCGCGCGACCGGCGGCAAGTTCGAGGTCCAGTCCGACATGGAGACGATGGCCGAACGGGCTCAAGAGGTCATTTCCCTGGGCACATCGGCCGGCGAAGGCTGGCTGCTGACCGCCGAGATGATGGAACTCATCGAGTCCGGCACTCCGAACATCATCTGCGCGCAGCCATTCGCGTGCCTGCCCAACCACGTCGTGGGCAAGGGGATGTTCCGCGAGCTTCGGCGCCTGTACCCGCAGGCCAACATCACGTCCATCGATTACGACCCCGGGGCGAGCGAGGTCAACCAGCTCAACCGGATCAAGCTCGTCGTCGCCAGCGCCCACAAGGCGCACCAATTGGTGGACTCGTCGGCCGCCGTGAAGGCGCCAGTCCGATCGTAGGCGGAACGACAGACCCGTCCCGGACAGGCAGTATTTGTACGGGGCGGGTCAGTTACTTTCCATATTGGGACAAGCTTGGATAGCACATCCATCCCATCCGGGTAACACTAGTGTCAGCTAGTGCTGCTCGAGACGTCAGGGTTTCCTCGAGCCTGCGACAGTCGATTCCGGGGGGATGAACGATGTCGAAGAGATGGATTGCTGCGCTCGTGCTTTTGGCCACTGCGGCCTGGGCAGGCGCAACGGGAGCGGCCCGCGCCGACAACCCAACGGGCTCGATCACCGTTCACAAGCAGATCGTCGGCGGCGGCTCACTGTCCGGCTGGGAGTTCGCCCTCGCCAGTTCGCAATGCGGGGTGACTCGCACCGGTGTCACGAGCGCGACTGGCGAGATTGTCTTCGACCAACTGCCGTTCAACGTCGATGGGTCCGATTGCCTGTACGACCTCACCGAGACGGCTGTCGACGGGTACACCCAGGTCACGCCAGCCGAGGACCTGCGGGACCTCACGCCCGGCACGCTGGTCACCCCGACATCCACCAACGCCGCCGTCACCGCTGTCAGCGGGACGTTCACCGGCGTCTCTCGCGATCCGGAGACCGGCGGCAACACGCTGAACATCTTGTGCCTCACAGGGGTGGGAACATCGATGGTCCGGGCGGGCGCAGCGCCGGTCACCCACGTGTGCAATGACGTGTCCACCCGATCAGGGCTGGGATTCGCGGGTTCGACCACGAGCAGTCTGCCGACCGGCGACTTCGTCGTCGGCACGTTGACGCACTACAACCAGACCATCGAACGGGGATTCCACAACGCGGATCTCGCCATCGCGATCACGATCGCTGACAACGAGACCGGGCAAACGCAGACAGTCACGATGACGTACACGATCCACATCGATGAGACGTCTGACACGGCCAACCCGTGCAAGTACGAGACGGAGGCGGGCAGCCTCAACCACACGCTTCCGCTCGGGTACGGATGCGCGGATCAGCTGACGATCACGCAGCCGGCCGCCGCGACGGTGGCACTGAAGAACGCGTCGGTGAACCTGCAACTCGGTTTCGGGACCCTCGACTCGTCAGGGAACTGTTCCGACCCGGTGGCCGTGACCTACACCGCCGAGCGCAGGAACACACCACTGTGCCTGATCGCCCAGACGACCATCACGCCGTACGCCGGTCCCGGCACCGACGTGACGGTCACGAATCGGGCTGATCCCACCCAGGCCACCGCAGCCCCGTCGACGACCTTCGGCACTGCCGCGCCGAGCACCGCCTCGTCCGCGCCGAGTTCGGCCGCGAACGAATCGAGCGCACCGACGGCCACCGAACCGACGTCAAAGAAGTCTGGCGGGGCGCTAGCCGACACGGGGTCGTCCGACGCCCTGACGGGCCTGTTCGCGTTCGGACTCCTCGCCGCCGTGCTCGGCGCCGGAGGCACGCTCATCGCACGACGGCGCTGAGCCGCCCCCGCACGAGAACCCGGACGAATGCCCCTCCAGCGAGGGGCGTTCGTGCCGACAGACGCGTCAGATGGCTTTCGCGTGAACGGCGGGCAGACTGATGCGCACGAGAGTCCCTTCGCCCGGTCGCGACCGCAGGACCGTTTCGCCGCCGTGACGATCGACGATGGTGCGCACCAGTGGCAGACCCAGCCCTGATCCTGCGACATCGCGTGCGTTCGTGGCCCTCCCCAACTCGTCCCACACGAGCGACAGTTCGGTTTCGGGGATCCCGCGTCCGGTGTCCCCGATCTCCACGCTCACCCGCAAGCCGTCGTCCGATGCTCGGATGACGACGGTGTCGCCCTCGCTGGTGAACTTGGCCGCGTTCGACAAGACGTTGAAGATGGCCAGGTACAGCAGGTCTGGATCGCCCCACACCCGCGGGACCGGCCAGGGGACGGTCGGAAAGTCCACACGCAGGGATCTGGTGCTCCCATTGACCGCCAAGCGTGCCTGGACATCGGCCACCGCATCGGTCACCAACTCACTGAGGTCGACCGCCTCCCTCTCGAGAGGTCGCTCCTGGAGTTGACCCAACTGACGCAGCGCATCGATCAGGGTGCTCAGCCGCACGGCTTGAGCATCCGCCGCACTCAGGTGCGGTGATGCCTGCGAACCGTGAGCCGCCAGCGCCGCCCTGATCGCCGTCAGCGGGTTCTTCATTTCGTGATCGAGGCGGTCCAGGAAGCGCCTGTGTTCCATGGCCGCCCGCTGCTCGACCTCCCCGCGTACCTGGGCCAGCGTCCTGTCTCTGCGACGTCGGGCGAGAGCCCAGGCGCCGAGGGCCAAGGAGGCGGTGGCGCCGACGACCAGGAAGATCGCAGGCCAGGTCGTCGTCAGGCGCACCTGCACGCCCGGCCACAGAACCTGACTCACGCCCGCCGCGGCGATCCCCACCACGACAGGAACGAGAGCGATCCACGGCCGCCGAGTTCTCATCCGGCCCGCACCTCCCCGCGGAATCGGTATCCGAAGGTCGGCACGGTTTCGATGAATCTCGGTTGCGATGGGTCCTCGTTCAACAACCGGCGCAACTCGGCGATGCGGTGGTCCACGGCCCGGGTCTGTGCCGGGAAGTCGAAGCCCCACAGGGCCGACAGCAACCGGTCGCGGCTGATCGCCTCCCCCGGCCTGCTCATCAGATACTCCAGAACCAGGAGGGCTCGCGGTGTGATCGGCAACTCTCGCCCCGACAGCCACACCCTGCGCGAGGTCCGGTCCAACGACAAGTCGTCGCTGCTCAGGCGTTCGGCCATGCTGAGCGGTTTGCCTCCAACCATTCCCCGTCGCAACAGGGCACGGATCCGCGAAACCAACTCGCGGGGGTCGAACGGCTTGTTGAGATAGTCGTCGGCCCCCTCGTCCAAGGCGGCGGAGCGTTCGAAGCTCTCGCCGACCTTGGTGAGGAGAAGCACGGGGGTCCAATCGCCACGGTCTCGCAGTTGCCGCACCATGGTGCGGCCGTCCATCCGCGGCATGACGACATCGCACACGATGACGGTTGGTCGCCACTGTTTGACGGCCTCCAAACCGGCGGCCCCGTCCCGTTCGATTCGGGTCTCAAAACCCGTGCGAGAGAGGAAGGGGCCGAGCGAGTCGGTGATCGCCTCTTCGTCGTCGATCAGCAACAACCGTTCGGGTTGACTCTCAGGCATGGACCGCTCCCCCTGACAGCACCACGACGGCTTGGACGGTCCCCACGATAGCCAGGATTTGTGTCAGCAATCCCGAGACAATCGCGTCTGGGCCGGCCGAACTGGCCGATCCGCGCCTGTTGCTCACGGTGAGCTTAGGCCGCTTGCTCGATCACGTTGGCGCTGCCGTGATCCTGCACGGTCGGGTCACCCTCGTGCCACTGCACGAGGCACCCCGTCGACTCCACGACGATGGTGTCCACCGACGTCACATCCGCGATGGTCCCTACGCCCTCGGCCGTGATCGTCAGCGTCGTGGCGGCGTTGACGAACACGATGATCCCGGCTGCCGAGATCTTCACTTCATCACAGGTGCCCGTCAGCTCGATGGCCGTCCCTGGCGTGGAGATCTCCGTCACACCGCTCGTGCAGGCCCGCTTGGAGGTGATCCTGTCGCCGTACTCGTCGCGCACGGAACCGGCTGCGGAGGCCGTCGGCGAATCAGATTCCAGGGAACTGTCCGAGTCGGCTGTCGTCGCCGGTGATGACGCCGTTGTGGACGCGGGCGACGAGGCCTGTGTCGACTCGGGCGCGTCCGATGATGTCATTTCGATGCTGCACCCGGAAGCGACGGTCGTTGCAACCCCCACAACAGCCAGTGCGACGACGAGCCGACGAATCTTTCCGGTGAATCGTGTGTTTTCCATGACACCCACGCTAATGATTGAAAGTGGAAGGCCTTCGCAGGTATGTCGCAACCTAGCGACATGCTGTCGCAGTTGCACCAGACGAGCGACTCTCGGGCGGCGTCGGCCCCCTTTCTCGTCGCACGCCATGAAAAAAGCCTCGGTTCTCACCGAGGCTTTTCACGATCCAAGCCGACACAATGTCGACGCGAAAGTGCCGGAGAAGGGACTCGAACCCTCACACCTTGCGGCACAGGAACCTAAATCCTGCGTGTCTGCCAATTCCACCACTCCGGCAACGTCCACAGTGTAGAGCCCTCCAGCCCCTGCGCTCGTGCCCGGCCGGGCGCGACACCGCCCGGCGTCACTGGGGCGGGCTTGCCTGCCGGGGGAAGCACACGTTTTTGAGGTCATCGCCGGACAATGACGGGAACTGCGTCGCGCACCACTGGTCGGCCGACTCCTTGCTGCCGAAGGTGCCCGGGTCGTAGATCGTGACGTACAGGCTCTCTCCGGCAGGCAGCCCCGAGATGGTCACCTGTTTGCCGAAGCTGGTGGACTTCACCAGGTGCACGTCGGTACCGAACCGTGTCTGCAAGCCCTTGTACTCCGCGACGATGTCGACGTACATGAACGTTTGGGTTCCATTGGCTGCCGTCTGGCGGGGGTCGGTCACCCCGGCGTACTTCGACGCCAGCGCCACGAGGTAGTGGCCGTCCGTGTTCAGCGGGTACGACGTGGATTCTGTCTCCAGCCATGCCCTCGCCTGTGTCTCGTCCATGGACGGCGTCGCGCTGGCCGACTCCGTCGGTGAGGCGGAGCTTGCCGACGGGGATGAGCTGGACTGCACCTTGTCCCCCGTCGCGGACGTCTGCGTCGTGGATGGCATCAGCATGCTGAACACCAGCCACACCGCCACCGCGATGATCGACCCGTAGCCGATCACGAGGCCGGCGACGGCGAATCCTCGTCCGCGCTCGCCCGTCTTCTTGGTCTGGGACAGTCCGAGGTGCCCCAGCACGATGCCCGCGATCGTGCCGATGGCCGGGATCACCACAGCCACGATGGGAGACATGACCGCCCAGGGGTTCCAGCCTGCCCTGCCGGTGGGCGTCGCCGGTGGCGCGGGCGTGAACATGGGGTTCGGAGTCGCTGCCGCCGACGGCTGACGGACAGGGGTCACCGGCGAGGTCGCACCGACCGCGGACGAATGCGTAGCCGGTGCCGCGTGGTCGGGACTGGTGGGTTGAACCGACGTGGGTGCGGCATCCGCGTACACCATCGTGGGACCCGCGTCTTGGTACACCATCGTCGGACCGGCGTCTTCGTACACCATCGTCGGCGCGGCGTCACCGATGACCACCGTGGGGGCTGCGTCGGCCGGGTGCGTCGGGTACCGCAGTTCCGGCGGGTACTGAGAGATCCACTCGATCAGATCCGGGTAGACATTGGGGTGCCGCTCGACGGCTACGTGCAGGCTCGGGTGCAACTCGGCTATCTCTGCGAGGCGTTCTGCGGAGGTGCGAGGGTCGGCCAGGGCAGCGCGCGCCGTTTCGAAGTCGCGATCGTCGGGGGTGTCCGGCATGCCAGGTCTACCTTTCGGACTGGAGTCATGACCGTTATGGCTGGCTGCCAGTGACACTAACCCAGGAGGAGTTCGCCTCTCATGGAATCCAGACACACCCACTGCCCCGCCACCCGGCCGCGCGTACCGCTATCGTGCGGGGTATGAGAGTCGTCAAGATCGGTTTGTTCGTCTTGGGCGGCATCGCGCTGCTTGTCGGCGGGTGGATGCTTTTCATGACCGTCATGGTCGACATCAAGGTGTTGTACGAGATCGCAACTCGCTACTCCACCAGCAGCGACCTGAAGGACCCGCGACAGTCGGTGTTGATCATCGCCGGACTCGCCGCTCTGGGCGGCCTGCTCGTCGGAATCGGAATTGGCCTGCCGATGAAACTCAAGCCGACGGACCAGCAGTTGGACGAACTGGTCGAGCAGCGGATCCGCGAGCGGCTCGACCTCGACGGCGACGCTGCGCCCACCAAGGAGTGACGCGACGAAGCCGACGGGAATCGACTCGTTCGTCAGCCGATGCGGTGATACCGAGTGAAGCTGTACCCGTCGCGCGGAATATGCGCCACGACCTGCCACTGCTTGGGATCCACCTCGGGGAAGAACGCTGTCCCGCCTTCAGGTGATTGGTCCACCAGCGTCAGGTCGAGGTCGGTGAGCAACGGCCACGCCGCCTTGTAGATCTGGGCACCACCGGCGATGAACGTCTTGCCAGGCAGGTCGTGCGCCAGGGCCAGAGCCTCGTCCAACGAGGTCGCCGAAAGCACGCCTTCGGGAAGCTGCGGATTCGAACGACTCACGACGATGGTTGTGCGTCCGGGCAACGGGTCACCGATGGACTCGAAGGTGTGCCGACCCATGATCAGCACGCCGCCCATGGTGACTGCCTTGAAACGCTGCCAGTCCTCGGGGATCCTCCAGGGAATCTCTTGGCCCACGCCGATCACGTGGTTGTTGGCGACGGCCGCAATGGCTGTGAGTTGCGTGGTCATATGGCAATCGGCGCCTTGATCGTTGGGTAGGGGTCATAGTCGACGACCTCGAAGTCGCTGAGTTCGAAGCCATCAATGGACGTCACCTCGGGGTTGATGACGATCCGCGGCAACGGCCGCGGCTCACGCGTCAACTGCAGGCGCGCCTGGTCAAGGTGATTGAGGTACAGGTGGGCGTCACCGATCGTGTGGACGAAGTCGCCGACCTCCAAGCCCGACACCTGCGCCAGGAGGTGCGTCAGCAACGCATAGCTGGCGATGTTGAACGGTACTCCCAGGAAGACGTCACCAGAGCGCTGGTACAGCTGTACCGAGAGTCGACCCTCGGCCACGTAGCACTGCCACATCGTGTGGCACGGAGGCAGGGCCATCTCGTCGACATCGCCGACATTCCAGGCGGACACGATGTGTCGGCGCGACGCCGGATTCGTTCGCAGCGCGGTAATCAGCGCGGCGATCTGATCCACGGTGCGGCCGTCGGCCGTGGGCCACGAGCGCCATTGGTGTCCATAAATGGGCCCCAGGTCGCCGTCCGCATCGGCCCACTCGTCCCAGATGGTGACGTTGTTCTCGTGCAACCACGCGACGTTGGTGTCACCCCTCAGGAACCACAAGAGTTCGGCGAAGATCGAACGAGTGTGGAGCTTCTTGGTTGTGAGCAGCGGGAACCCTTCGCGAAGGTCGAATCGCATCTGATGACCAAAGACGCTGAGGGTCCCCGTGCCGGTGCGGTCCTCGCGACGGACACCGTCGGCGAGGATCCGCTCCAGCAGGTCGAGATAGACCCTCACAAGGGCTCCGTGTCGATGAGCTTGCGCAGCTTGCGTCCCACCGCCCGCATGGCGCGTCCGCGGTGGCTGATCTGGTCCTTCTCTTCGGGCAGCAGTTCGGCGTTGGTCAGTTCGTGCTCCTCGGCCACGAAGATCGGGTCGTACCCGAACCCGTTCGTGCCTCGGGGCTCCAGCACCAGATGCCCACTCATCGTGCCGCGAACGACCTCTTCGCGCCCGTCGGGCATGACCACCGCGATCACCGCGACGAACCGGGCCGTGCGCTGGCTCTCGTCGGTGTCGGCCAGTTGCCTGGTCAACAAGGCGTTGTTCTCGTCGTCGGTCGCCCCGATCCCCGACCAGCGCGACGAACGCACGCCAGGCATGTTGTTGAGCAGGTCAACCTCAAGTCCGGAATCGTCGGCCAGCGAAGGCAGGCCCGTCGCGGCCATGGCGGCACGCGCCTTCAACAGGGCGTTGCCTTCGAAGCTGCGCTTGTTCTCCGGGGGGACCTCGTAAGGTGCGACATCGTTGAGGCCGAGCACTTCGACCTCAAGGCCACCAGCCTTGAACAGGCGGCGGAGTTCGATGAGTTTGTTGACGTTGTTGGTGGCAAGAACGATCTGTTTCATCTGTTCAGGGACTCCTGTTGCAATTGACTCAACTGTGCACACCCGGCTACGCCGAGATCGAGCAGGCGATCCAGCACAGCGCGATCGAAGGGCTGACCCTCCGCCGTTCCTTGGACCTCGATGAAGCGCCCGTCGCCCGCCAGAACGACGTTGAGGTCGACGTCGGCGGTGGAATCTTCCTCGTAGCACAGGTCCAACAGGGGTTCGCCGCCCACAACGCCGACCGAAATCGCTGAGACCGACCCGATCAGGGGTTCGGACGCCAGCGCGCCTCGCTCGCGCAGCCACGAAACGGCATCGACCAGGGCCACGTAGGCCCCGGTGATGGACGCTGTGCGGGTACCCCCATCAGCCTGCAGGACGTCACAGTCCAGCACGATGGTGTTCTCACCCAGCGCCTTGTTGTCGATCACGGCTCGCAGGGACCGGCCGACCAGTCGGCTGATCTCATGCGTGCGTCCGCCGATGCGGCCCTTGACGGCCTCGCGCTGACTCCGCTCGTTGGTCGCGCGCGGAAGCATCGCGTATTCGGCCGTGACCCAGCCCAGACCTGAACCCTTTCGCCACCGCGGAACACCCTCGGTCACGCTGGCGGCTACAAGGACTCGTGTCTTCCCGAACTCAACCAGGACCGAGCCTTCGGCGTGGTCCAGCCATTGCCGGGTGATGCGCACCGGCCGAAGTTCGTCGGGGCGTCGTCCATCAATCCGGGTGCGGTTCACGAGCCCCACCCTAATGGCGGGATCGATCGTTGGCGCGCCGATCCACGCGGGCAGGGGCTCTTGACAACACACGACGCGCCCGCTCGTTGGCGCAAAACACTCAACCGGCGTACACCTGAGCGGTGTTCGTCACGAAGTTCCCGAGCAACCGATGGGAGATTCCCGCGAACCGTTGCGGGTTCCCGGTCGTCAAGAAGGTCCGCGTGGCTTCGCGTGGCTGATCGTGCAGCAGGCCATGGTCGGTCAGCACGCCGAAGGTCTCCTTCGCGCACTCGTCGGCGGACGAGACGAGCGTGACTGTTTCGCCCATCACATAGGTGAGGATTCCGGCCAGCAACGGGTAGTGCGTGCACCCCAGGATCATCGTGTCGACCTCGGCCGCCTGCAGGGGCGCAAGATAGTCCCGCGCGATCCCGAGCAATTCGGACCCGCCGGTCACACCCTCCTCGACAAAATCGACGAAAAGGGGACACGCGCTCGTGAACAAGGTGACGCCTGGCACGGCGGCCAGCGCATCGTCGTAGGCGCGCGATGTCGCTGTCGCCTCCGTGCAGATCACGCCGATGCGGCCGTTCTTCGTTGCGCGCACGGCACGCCGTGCGGCCGGCAGGATCACCTCGGTGACGGGAACGTCGTAGCGTTCTCTCGCGTCGCGCAAGACCGCAGAACTGGCGGAATTACAGGCGATGACCAGCGCCTTCACGTCGTAGGTCATGAGGTGGTCGAGGCATTCCAAGGCGTACTCGCGCACCTCGTTGAGGGGTTTGGGTCCGTAGGGGGCGCGGGCTGTGTCACCCAGGTACACGATGTCCTCGTTGGGCATCAGGTCGAACAGTGAGCGGGCGACCGTCAGCCCCCCGAACCCCGAATCGAACACACCAATCGGCGCATTCACGTCATTCACAGCCACTGAGAATATGTCCGAGGCATGATTGATCCAACTCAGCCAAGGAGTTTGATGCCTGTTACACCGCCCGATCCGTCGGCAGTCATGCGTCAGGTGTTTCGCGCCTGGACCCGCACTTCCCGCCTCGTGGGAGGCCGCCGGAAGAAGGACTCCCGCGCACCAAAGCCGTCAGACCCTCAGGAGACTCGACAGACCGAACGCCCACCGGAGATCTGGTGAGCCTCTGACCGCGACCGTCAGGCGACAACCCGCAGCAGGGTTTCCATGACGAATCCCAGCCACTCGTAGATCTCGTAGCCGAACGCGTCGGGATCGTCGTCGCCCAGAGTTTCCAAGCGCTCGAGCGATTCCTCGTTGACGATGTCGAGTCGCGTCGCCAGGGACAGCCGTAGCGCGCTCAGCGTGCGAAGCCAAGACGGGGCCTCGTCCTCGAAGACCCGCAGATCATTGGCGCCATCCTCGGTCCCGGCGAGGGCGCCCGTCACGATCGCGAAGTCGCGAGCCAGTTGGGCCCGCTGCTCGTACTCGGTGAACCGGGCGAAATCGCTGCTCGCCTCGTCATCGCCCATGTAGGCGTTCGGAAACAGCCGCGCCACCAGCGGATCAGTCCTGTCCAAGGGTTCTGTCTCGGCGGCATGCATCAGCACAGCGATGGGGTCGTCATCGGGTGAGAGGCCGATGCCGATGATTTCGTCCAACTGCCCCAGCAAGGAGAAGAGGAGTTCGACCTCGAAGGGGCTCAGTTTGGCGACGTACACATCGCCATCGCGACGGAAGGCCTTCATTCGCTGTGGCTCACAGTCGCCCACAACCCGTAGGAGTGCATGGCGGCGACGTCGCGCTCGACCTCTTCGCGGGTGCCGTCGGACACGACGGCCTTCCCCTCGGTGTGAACCTTCATCATGAGGCGCTCCGCCTTCGCCTTCGGATACTTGAAGTAGCTGCTGAAAACGTAGGTCACATACGACATCAGGTTCACGGGGTCGTCCCACACGATGGTGACCCACGGGTGCTGTTCAGCCGCCAGCTGTTGATCCTGTTCGAGGACGCTGGTGCCAGGTTGCGTGGATTGCGTGTCGTGTGACTGGCCCATGTCTCCATCATGACACCGACGGCGCGTGACGCTAACCCATGTGTCGACGGACCCGCCGAGGACGCGCGAGCCGTTCCACGGTAGCTACCGCCAATGTTGCGCCTTTGTGAACGCGCTAGTGTTATTGAGTTGCACAAAGACACCGAAGGTGACCGCAGCCGGTCACCCCGACGGCGGAGGTTGGGCAGACGCCATGAGCCTTGTCAACGGCGAGTCGACCGCGCTGCTGACCGACCATTACGAGTTGACGATGGTCCGGGCCGGCTTGCGAGCAGGGACCGCCTTTCGACGCAGCGTGTTCGAGTTGTTCGGTCGTCGACTCCCCTCAGGACGACGGTACGGAGTCGTCGGTGGTGTCGGGCGCGCCCTGGACGCCATTGAGGCCTTCCGCTTCGGGGAACGCGAACTGGACTTTCTCGTCTCGCATCACATCGTCGACACCGAGACAGCGCACTGGCTGTCCACCTATCGCTTCACGGGCAGCATCTGGGGGTACCCGGAGGGAGAGCTGTACTTCCCGGGGTCGCCATTGATGATCGTCGAGGGGACCTTCGCCGAGGCCGTCATCCTTGAGACCGTCTTGCTGTCGATCTACAACTACGACTCGGCTGTCGCGTCGGCCGCCTCCCGCATGACGCTCATGGCGGGTGATCGGCCATGCATCGAGATGGGTTCTCGGCGCACCAACGAGGGTGCCGCGGTGGCCGCCGCTCGTGCGGCGTACCTGGCCGGGTTCACGGCGACATCAAATCTGGAGGCGGGCCGTCTCCACGCCATCCCGACGACCGGTACGGCCGCTCACGCCTTCACCTTGCTGCATGACAGCGAGGCGGACGCGTTCGCTGCTCAAGTGGCCGCCCTCGGCGAGGAGACGACCCTGCTGGTCGACACCTACGACGTGGAGCAGGCGGTCAAGCTCGGGGTTGAACTGACCGAGGGCCGCCTGGGCGCGGTCCGCCTGGATTCCGGTGACCTGGCAGAGGCGGCGCGGGATGTCCGCCGCCAACTCGACTCACTCGGTGCGCTGCAGACCAAGATCATCGTCACCAGCGACCTCGACGAGTGGCAGATCGCGGCACTGCGCGGGTCGCCAGTCGACGGGTTCGGCGTCGGCACGTCTCTCGTGACCGGCTCGGGCGCACCGACGTGCGCGCTCGTGTACAAACTGGTCGCCCGCGCCACGTCCGACGACCCCGAGGCAGAACTCGTGCCCGTCGCCAAGCGCAGCGCCTCCAAGGCGTCGATCGGCGGTCGAAAGTTCGCCGTGCGGCAGTTGGACGCCCGCGGACGGGCCGAGGCCGAAGTCGTCGGCATCGGTTCCCTGCCGACGGGCGGCGAGCACGACCGCCAACTCCTCGTTCCCCTCGTCACGGACGGTGTCATCGTCGGCCGTGAACCCCTGTCTGACGCCCGCGAGCGTCACAGGCAAGCTCGGGCAGAGCTCCCCTTGTCCGCCGGGAAGATGTCGCGGGGCGAACCCGCGATTCCCACCGTGCTCCTCGACGCGGACGGTAATCCGATCACCAATCCCTACGCAGTGAGCGAATCATGAACACCGCACTCATCGTCGTCGATGTCCAAAACGACTTTTGCGAGGGAGGGTCGCTGGCCGTCGCCGGTGGTTCCGCCGTCGCGGAACGGATCAAGAACCTCCTCGGCACAGACCACGGCTACGAACTGATCGTGGCGACGCGGGACCATCACATCGACCCCGGTTCGCACTTCTCCGACGAGCCGGACTACGTCGATTCGTGGCCGCGCCACTGCGTCGCGGACACGCCAGGTGCCGAGTTGCACCCCGCACTGGCCGACGTTCGCTTCGACGCGGTCTTCGACAAGGGTGAGTACACGGCCGCCTATTCGGGGTTCGAAGGTTCCCATCGCGGCAAGCCGCTCGCCGAGTACCTGCGTGAGAACGCGATTCGCGCGGTCGACGTCTGCGGGATCGCAACCGATCACTGCGTGCGCGCGACCGCCCTGTCGGCGGCCTGCTACGGGTTCTCCACGACCGTACTGGCGGACCTGACGGCCGCGGTGTCCCCTCACCAGCTCAACGAGGTGTGGGTCAAGCTGGCCAGCAAGGGCATCGCCGTCGCTCGCGATGAGGACGAGCAGGCTTCCTGACGCTCGGGCCTGCGTCGCGCCAGCCTCATGAGTCCGACCAGCCCGCGGATGCCGCTGGCGCCTCTGACCTCACTCCTGGTGACGTGGTTGGCCCTAACCGGGTGTGCGGCGTCACCTGTCGCACCGACGCCGTCACCAGCAGTGACGGTGTCCATCGGGCCGGGCGTCGAGTTCGTGACCTCGTTCCCGACACAGACCGAGCACTCGGACGCCTGGCCCGAATGCACGGATACGTACACGGTGGTCGATGCCGACGACGGACGGTACGTCGTGGCGGTGGTCTCCACGGGTTGTGGGTACGAGGACAATCCCCTCAACGGTCGGCACGGCTGGTTCTCCGAACCCCCGCCGTCCGCCGAGGTCGAGGCCGTCGACACCCCCGTCGGGACAGCGAAGGTCTTCACGAGCACGTACACCGAATGCACGAACGACTGCAACGACTACGCCGACGAAGTGGCGGTGGTCTCCACCTCCAGCGGCGTGGTCCAGGTCATGGCCATGTCGAGCTCGAAAACTCCGCACCGCAGCCGTGAACGCCTGACGGAAATCCTGCAGGGCCTTCAGCCCATGTAGCCAGTCGGCCGCGTGCGGCGCCTCAGCCGAACAGACCCCAGATCGGCTTGCGCTTCTTCTTCGGGCGCTTGGCCTCGGGAACGAAGTAGCGGTACGGGTTCGGGACGTTGCGGAACCTGTTCATGACCGCCGACATCCGCATCGGGCGGACGTCCATGAACACGTCCTCCAGCCGGATCTTCTCCCCGGAGGGCCCACACAGCGGCACGCGCCAGTTGGGGTACTCGTTGATGGTCCCCGGCTGATTCTGGGTGCGCTGGTCACCGACGGCGTCGGTCAACATCACGCACAGCACACGCGCGGGCGTCATGCTCAGGTACCGGTGCAGCGCCAAGACGGTGTTCTCGACCGCGTCGAGCTCCTCGTCGACCTGCAGCAACCCGAGGTCCCGCAGCTTGTCGATCCAGCGTTGCTGATCCGCCCTGGCCACGGCCATCTCGTCGTCGAGGCTCCCTGGCAGGAGGCCCAATCGTGAACGCAGAAGTACGTGATCGAGAGCGAGGTACCCCGCCGTGGGAGGCAGGTCATGGGTCGTCACCGAGGCCATGCAGTACTCGCGCCACTGGCTCGGGTCGCGAGGCTGGCCGCCTTCCTCCTCGAACCACAAGATGGACGTGCCCAACAACCCGCGATAGCGCAGGTAGTCACGTACCCAGGGTTCGACCGTGCCGAGGTCCTCGCCGACGACCAGCGCACCGGCGCGATGGGCCTCCAGCAGCAAGATGCCGACCATCGCCTCGTGATTGAACCGGACGTAGGTTCCCTCGCTCGGCTTGGCCCCCTCGGGCACCCACCACAGCCGGAACAGGCCCATGACGTGGTCGACGCGCATCCCGCCAGCGTGACGCAAGATCCCGGCGACCATGGTCCGGAAGGGGGCGTACGACAGTTCCTGCAGCCGGTCGGGCCGCCAAGGCATCTGGCCCCAGTCTTGACCGAACTGGTTGAACTCGTCCGGGGGTGCGCCCACGCTCACTCCGGGTGCGAAAACGTCGGGGAACGACCAGGCCTCGGCCGAGTCCGGCGACACCCCGACGGCGAGGTCTTGAACAACCCCGACAGCCATGCCCGAATCGCGCGCGGAGCTTTGCGCCCGCCGCAGCTGTTCGTCGGCGACCCACTGCAGCCACACGTAGAAGTCGATGTCGTCGGCGTGCTCGGCCGCCCACGCCGAAACCTGCGGGGACGACGGACGCCGGTACTCCTCGGGCCATTCACGCCAGTGGTGTCCGTACTCGACCGACAGCGCACACCACGTGGCGTATTGGGTGAGGCTCCGGCCCTCACGTCGAACGAACTCCTGCTTGGCCATCTGGCTGGCGGGAGGCAGTCCTGCCTCGTAGACGATGCGCAGCGCCTCCAACTTGGCGACGAGCACCGGGTCGCGCTGGATCTCCGCACTACCATCGAGGCGCTTGTGCAGCGCCTGCTTGATCTGCTTGATCTCCGCGCGGTTCTCGGGCTCCAAGACGGCGTACTCGGGGATGTTCTCGATCCGGATATACAACGGGTTGACGTAGCGTCGGCTGGTCGGCAGGTAGGGCGAGGGCTCGACGGGTGGCTGCGGCTGCGCCGCGTGCAGCGGGTTGATCAAGACGTAGTCGGCGTACTGCTGCGTGGCCGACCAAACCGCCAAATCACGCAGGTCCCGCAAGTCTCCGATGTCCCACGAGTCTTCGCTGAGGACGCTGTACAACTGAACGCCGTACCCCCAGATTCGTTTGTCCCCCATCGCGGCGGGGAATCCGAGGAAGTGCGGGCTAACGAGCAGGGTCGTCTCGGCTGTCGAGGCACCGGCACGGGCTTGAACCCGGTGGTAGCCAAGGGGGAGGTTCTCCGGGAGCCAAAAGCTCCAGCGGGCCACCCATTCCTCGCCGATCTGGCGGTCCGGGTCCCAGTTCTCGGACGTGGACAGGTGCCACTCGCCACCATCCTCCAAACGAACCGACACCGCCACGTCCTCGCCGACGGGGACGTGCACGTCGAAGGTGCGCCCGTGGCCTTGTTCCATCACCAAGAAGTGAGGAAGCATGCGGGTCCACGGTCGCTCGTCGAAGGCTGCAAGGGCGGCGGCGGTCGACTCGGGGGTGGATGCGTCGACGTCCATCGCAGCCAGAACCGCGACGATCGTGTCCCGGTTCACCTCGACACGGCGACCCTTCCAATCCCAGAACTCGGTGTCGACGCGGTGGGCCCGTGCAAGTTCGGCCGTCGCCTGGTCCAGTGACATATCGACTCCAGTTCGGTGAGTTCGAAACGACACTCTAGCGAGGCTCGTCCGTCCCGCTTTCGAACGGGTCCAGGAGAGTCTGAAGGTGACCGGCCAACTCGGTGAGCGCACGTTCGTCCATGCCGGACAACAGGCCTCGCTCGTAGGCGACCAGACCGGCCATCGCCGCATCAACCGTGGCGCTCCCTACTGGGGTGATCCGCACCCGCGCACCGCGCCTGTCGGAAGGATCCCGAAGTCGTTCGACAAATCCACGCTGGGCCAGGCGCGCAATCCGGTTGGTCATCGTGCCGCTCGTCACCAGCGTCTGTTCAGCCAATGAGCCAGGAGACAGCTCATAGGGACTCCCCGCTCGTCGCAGAGCCGCCAGGACGTCGAACTCCCATTCCTCGAGTCCGTGTTCACCGAAGGCGTCTCGCCTGGCGATCTCCAAATGCCGCGCCAAGCGTCCCAGTCGGGAGAACACGGCGATCGGGCCCAGATCCAACGAGGGCAACTCGGTTTGCCAGGCGGCGATGATGCGGTCGACCTCGTTCGTTTCCACGAACCCCATCCTGCCTCTCGCACGGACGATGCCGATATCAGCGACCCCGACTATCCTCTTTTTCACGACCCACCGTCCTGTCCATCGGATCCAGTGCGGCATTTCATGCGTCGGTAGGGGACACTAGGAGGGCCATGGAGAGGATCGGACGATATCGCTTGGGGCAGCGCCTCGGCGCTGGGTCATTTGCGACCGTTTGGAAGGGTCACGACGATGACCTCGATGTTGACGTTGCGGTCAAGATTCTCGCCGACAACTGGGCGTCCAACGAAGATGTGCGCAACCGATTTCTCGCTGAGGCCCGCCTGCTGCGCAAGATCCAAGACGAACGCATCGTGCGCGTCTACGACATCGGCACCACCGACGACGGGCGTCCGTATTTTGTGATGGACTTCGCCAACGGTGGATCGTTGGAGGATCTTCGACGCAACACCGTCCCGCCGGGACGCGCCCTGCGCTTGTTGGCGGAGGCGGCCCGAGCCCTTGAGGTCCTGCACCGCAACGGGATCATCCACCGTGACGTGACTCCCGGCAACATTTTGTTGGCTCACGAAGGCGCCGAAACGCGCGTCCTCCTCGCAGACCTCGGCGTCGCGAAGAAGATGGTCGGACAGCAGGGTGCGACCATGACGGCCGGGACTCCGGCCTACATGGCCCTCGAACAGGCCACGGGCGTCGGAACACTCGATCAACGGGCCGACATCTACTCCATCGCCGCCGTCGCGTATGCGCTGTTGACCGGTCGCCCCCCGTTCCCGGTGAAGACACTCCCCGACCTGCTGGCGCGCAATCCCAACGTCGATCCGGCGCCCATCGCCGATGCCATCGGCGCACCACCCATGCTGGATCAACTCCTGTCCGCCGCCTTGTCGCCGCAGCCCGGGCGCCGCCCGCAAAGCGCCGAGGTCATCGCGACCGCGTTCGATCAGATCGCCGACCTCCTGCCGGGAGGCGAGACGTACACGCCGCGCCCGCTGGCGCCTGTGGCGGGCTCGGCCGCTCAAGCCAACGGCCCCGCGTACACGGTCGGGCTCAGCGGCACCCCGGCCAGTCTCATCTCATCGCCGTCGGCCGGTTCGGGGCTGGCGGCTCGGAGCATGTCACCGGGCGAAGCCAACACCGCGTACCCGAGTCCCGTGTCGATGGTCGGCAGCTATGGCCCCATCGCGACGCCCGCCGAGACGCCCGCGTCCCTGCTGCAGAGCTATCTGGGTCCCCACTCCACCTACGCCCCGGCGAAGGCCAAGGAGGGGCACACGAAGACGTTCTACATCTTGTTGGCCGTCGGCGCCGTGCTGCTGTTCGTTCTCTCGTTCCTCAGCACGTTCGCCATCTTCGGCTGACCCTCACTTCGCGCCGGACCGGACGATGTCACTGGTCAAGGGCATCAACCGTCCTGCGACGACCACCAGCGCCACTCCCGCGACGACGAGCGCGCCGTACACGGATCCGAACGTGACGGCCGCCGACGCGACCAGATGGACCGCCGCGAAAATCGTCCCTGCGAGCCCCGAGAAGAAGCTGTTGCCCAGTGATTCGGCCACCATCAACGACGAGTTGTTGCGGCCCTGAACCGCGTCCGACGACATCTGGATGGTGGCCAGCGACGTCACGGGCACGACAAGCCCCATGCCCACCCCACAGATCGCCCACGCGACAGCGATGACGGCCAGCGGGATCGCCTCGAAGCGTGCTCCAAGCGCCATGAGCGCGACCCCGAGCAGCAGCGCGCCGGACCCGGCCTGGAGCAAACGATCTCGACGAGAGGTGATCCAGGGGCGGGCCTGCAACCACGACCCGACGGTCCACCCCAGCGAACCGACAGTGAGCGCCAACCCTGCGACGAGGGTCGACAACCCGCGCGTCTTGGCGAGCATGAGAGGAGCGAACGCCTCGGCAGCGAAGAACACACCAGCCGCGAGCAGGCGCACGGCCGCTACGGTCCACAGCGCGTGGCCCGGGCCGTCTTGCACGGGGATGAGCCGCGGCAGTGAGACCGCCAGCAGCGCCACACCCGCACCGAGCCACACGAGAGACCAACCGTCGAGGTGCTGGCCTGCCAACTGCAGACCGGCCGTCCCACAGGCGATGCCTGCAGCCGCCCACACGGGCACCGGGCGAGCATCAGTCTCCCCAGTGGGGAGCAACTCCTTGCGCAACCGCAGCATGGGGCCGGCAGCGATCAGGCCAGCGATCAGCACACCCGGCACCACGGCGCGAAACACCCAGTGCCACCCGAACTGCGAGGCGATCCACGCCCCCAGCGCCGGCGCGAAGAAGGCAGGCATGACCCAGCACGCCGACATCCAGGCCATGATGCTGGCCCGAGCCTGCGGCGCGTAGGCCCGCGCCAGCAGAACCATCGTCGACAGATTCATGGCCCCCGCGCCAAGTCCCTGCACGAGGCGCCCAAGCAACAGGATCGGCATCGTCGGTGCGAAGCCCCCGATCACCAAGCCCACGAGGAACAGCACGATCCCGATGGCCAGGGGCGGTATGGGACCCACGCGGTCGCACAGCCGCCCGGCTGCGATCGTCGCGAACAGCATGGCGATGACGAACAAGGTGAAAGCCCACGCGTAGTAGTCGATCCCTCCGAGATCGGCCGCTACCACCGGCATGATCGCGTACACCGCCATCGCCTCGAACGCGATCGCCACCACGCACACGAGCAGGCTGATCGTCATCGCCCGCGACGGGCCGGACCGTTCCGTCACGTTGCTACCCTTCACAGTTCTGGGGCGGTCTACCGTCGTCGAGGACCGCCGACCGGATCACGCTCCGGTCTCGCTGCGCCTATCTCGCTCAGGACCCCTGGGAGTCGTCGTCGCCGGGACGCAGGCCCTCGAAGACCTTCTTGCAGTCCGGGCACACGGGGTACTTCTCCGGGTTCCTGCTCGGGACCCACACTTTGCCGCACAACGCGATGACCGGTGTACCCATGACCATGGCGTCCGTCAGCTTTGCTTTCTCGACGTAGTGGGAGAAGCGATCATGGTCGCCCTCTTCCAGACGCTCGTCAGTGCGCTCGGCGGTACGTTCATCTGCCAGCGTGCGGACACGGGGTTGTGCGGTCATGACGACAGTGTAGGCGGCGACGCCGGTTCAGGCCGCAGCGGTCGGCGCCTGGGCACTGCGATCGGCCTCGGCGACATCGCCGGTCTCCCCTGCCCTGTTCGCGCGTGATCCCAGGACGAAGATGTAGACGAGGAAGGCCACCCACACGGTCGCGCCGATCCCCAGCCGCACCACCGCGGGCAGCGTTGACGGCGTCAGGAATGCCTCCAGAAGGCCGGCCACGCCCAGGGCGAACGCCAGACCGACAGCGATGGCCCCCACCCTGCGACCCTGCTCGGCCAACGCCTGACCGCGGGTGCGCGGTCCCGGCGACACGATGGCCCACGCCAGGGACAACCCGGCGGCGGCCGCGATGAACAGGCACGTCAACTCCAACAGGCCGTGCGGCAGAATGAGTCCGTAGAACACGTCCGCGCGACCATGGCCGACCATGAGTCCACCCAGGAGCCCAACGTTGGCCATGTTCGACCACAAGGACAACAGCAGCGGGTACACGGCGATGCCGGTCACGATCATGGTTGCGCAAGCCAGCGAGTTGTTCAGCCACACGGCTGCCGCGAAGTCACCGGCCGGGTTCTCGCTGTAGTACGCAGCGAAATCGTGATTGACGAGTTGCTCCAAGTCCGCGTCGCTGATCAAGGACTGCTGCAGGCCCGGGACGGTGGCGATTCGGTGACCGACGTAGGTCGCCAGCAGCAGGCTTAACGCGGCAATCGTGATCCACGCCCAACGCAACCGGTACACGGCTGCGGGGAAGGTGGCCGTGAAAAAGTAGGCGATCGACCGCATCAGCGGGACGGTCGATCCGGCCACCACTCCGCGGGCGCTCGTGACGAGCGTGGAAAGACGCGCCTCCAACGTCGGGTCGTACGTGGAGCCGCGAATCACGGCCAAGTGGGCCGCCGTCCGTTGATACAGATCAACCAGTTCGTCGGCCTCGTCGCCGGAATGCCGAGGCTTCTTGACCAACTCGTCCAGCCGGTTCCAAGTGTCCCGGTGCTCCAGCACATAGGCGTCCACGTCCACGTCCACAGGGTAGCCCGCGATCTGTCCAGTCGCGGGGACACTCACGCAGGCCGCTCGACCCCGATCCGAGGCGCTATAGGCTGGGGCCGTGAGCCAGATCGTGACGGGAGACGCTGTCGTCCTCGACCTGCGTCCCGCCCGCACGCCGACGCGCATCCTCGCCGATCTCGTCGACATCGCCATCATGATGGTCCTGGCGTGGGGGTGGAGTTGGGTGACCGCCGAGGTGTCGGGTTCTGCAGCGGGGCTGTCCGCGCTCGGCCTGCTCGGCTACATCCTCGTGTGCATCGGCTATCCCGTGATTTTCGAGACCCTGACCCGCGGACGCACCGCTGGCGCGTACCTGTTGGGTTTACAGGTGGTGCGTGACGACGGCGGGTCCATCCGTTTCCGGCACGCACTCATGCGTGGCTTGTGCTTTTGGCTGGTCGACTACTCGATCTACACCGGATTCCTGCTGGGCACGATCGTGTCTGCCACGAACCCCACGGGCAAGCGGGTCGGTGACATCCTGGCGGGGACGATGGAGATCAGGATCCGCGCCCCACGGGCCGCACGTCCGCTGCCGGAGACGGCGCCCCATCTCGCCCAGTGGGCCAGCACGTTGGAGATGAGCCGGGTCACCAACGAGCAGTTCGCCGCCATCCGTGCGGCGCTCCAGCGGGACAAGATCATGCGCCCGGCGTATCGTTCCGCGCTTCTCCTCGACCTCGCCGCGCGCATTTCGCGGCTCACGGCTCCGCAGCCCCCTGCTGGGACCCCGCCCGAGGAGTACCTCACGGCCGTCATTTCCGAGAATCGGCGGAGAGCAGGGGTTCGGCTTCAGAGCCGACTCGTTCCCACCGCCAGCGAGCTGCCGCAAGGTTTCAGGTAGGAGACATGGAACGCACCTTGACTGTCATGCGCCACGCAAAGTCCTCCTGGGGCACGGGCGACCTCGACATCGAACGCCCCTTGTCTCGACGCGGGCGGAAGGACGCGGGCGCGGCCGGGAGGTGGATGACCGACCACGGGTACGCGTATGACCTCGTGTACTGCTCGCCCGCGACGCGGACCCGCCGTACCTGGGCCGAGATGTCGGGCGCCGGTGTGCAGGCGGGACGAGTCGAGTTCGTCGACGGGATCTACCACGGCTACGCCGATTTCCTGTTCGAACTGGTCCAAGCGGCCCCTGCCGATGTTCAGCGGTTGCTGATTATCGGGCACCAACCGACCGTCGAGATGTTTTGCGTCACGGCCACCGGGGCCGACCCCTCGGGCGACGGCGACCTGCCCATGGGCTTCACGACGGGCGCCTTCGCCGTTCTCGGCATCGACGGAGACTGGGACACCTTCGCCCCTGGGTCCGCACGGGTCCTGGCGTCCCACTCGCCGCGCGGGTGACACTCCCCGCGCGGCCTAGCCGGACCGTCAGTACCGGTACAAGTCGCTCTTGAACGGGCCCTCCTGCGGAATGCCCAGGTAGTCGGCCTGTTCGGGCGTGAGCGTCGAGAGGTTCACGCCCAGCTGTGACAGGTGCAGCCGCGCGACTTCTTCGTCCAGGGCCTTGGGCAGCGTGTGCACACCGACGGGGTACGGTGCCGAGCCAGCGAACAACTCGATCTGTGCGAGCACCTGGTTGGTGAACGAGTTGCTCATCACAAAGCTCGGATGCCCGGTCGCGTTGCCGAGGTTCAACAACCGCCCCTCGCTGAGAACCACGACCGAATGCCCGTCGGCGAAGGTCCACAGGTCGACTTGCGGCTTCACGGGTGTGCGCCGCACGTCAGGCATTGTCGCAAGCCCGGCCATGTCGATCTCGTTGTCGAAGTGGCCGATGTTGCCCACGATTGCCAGGTCCTTCATTCGCGCCATGTGCGCGGCCGTCACGACGTTCACGCACCCGGTGGCGGTGATGACGATGTCGGCCTCGTTCAGCACGTCGTCAAGGACCTCGACCCGGTAGCCGTCCATGGCGGCCTGCAAAGCACAGATGGGATCGACCTCCGTGACGATCACCTTCGCGCCCTGGCCGCGCAGCGCCTCAGCGCAGCCCTTGCCGACATCTCCGTAGCCGCAGACGACGGCGGTCTTTCCGCCGATCAGCACATCGGTGGCGCGGTTGATCCCGTCGATGAGCGAGTGGCGAATCCCGTAGCGGTTGTCGAACTTCGATTTCGTGACGGAGTCGTTGACGTTGATCGCGGGGAACAGCAGCGATCCCGCCCGCTCACGCTCGTACAGCCGGTGGACGCCGGTCGTCGTCTCCTCTGTCACGCCGATGATCGATGCGGCAACCGTCGGCCAGTTGACACGGCCCTCGGCGATGCTGGCGCGAAGCGTGTCCAAGACGACGCGGAACTCGAGCGAATCGTCGGGTCCGGGCTCGGGCACGACACCCGCCTGCGCGAACTGAGCACCGAGATGCACCAGCAGGGTCGCATCGCCGCCGTCATCGAGGATCATGTTCGCCGGAGCGTCGGGCCAGGCCATGATCTGCTCGGCGCACCACCAGTACTCTTCGAGACTTTCGCCCTTCCAGGCGAAGACGGGCACGCCCCGCGGCTCGGCGGGTGTTCCCTCGCCGACAACGATGGCTGCGGCCGCCTCGTCCTGGGTGGAAAAGATGTTGCAAGACGCCCACCGGACGCTGGCACCCAGCGCGACGAGGGTCTCGATCAGAACGGCGGTCTGCACCGTCATGTGCAAGGAACCCGCGATGCGTGCGCCTCGCAGTGGTTGCTGCTCGGCGAAGCGTTCACGCATCGCCATGAGGCCGGGCATCTCCTTCTCGGCCAGGGTGATTTGGAGGCGTCCAGCGGGAGCCAACTCAAGGTCGGCGACCCGGTAGTCCAGTGCGACGGGGGTGGTCACGAGGTCGAATCTCCTTCCGTAGCCGACGCGGCGTCGGCGGCGATCTGCGTGGCGGCGATGTGCGTCAGCGCAAGGTCGTACCCGCCGAGGCCGAGTCCGGTGATGACACCCAGCACGTACGGCGACACGACCGAGTGACGACGGAAGGGTTCGCGGGCGTGAACGTTGCTGATGTGCACCTCGATGACGACAGGAACCTGCGCCACGGCATCGGCGACGGCGATCGAGTAATGCGTCCAGGCGGCCGGATTCAACACGACCGGGATCTGGCCGTCGGCGGCCTCGTGCAGCCACGACAACATCTCGGCCTCGGAGTCGCTTTGGCGAACATCCACATCGAGCCCGAGGGGAGCACCCGTCCCGATCAGGTGCGCCTTGAGATCGTCGTAGGTCGCGCGCCCGTAGATGGCGGGTTCACGACGACCCAACCGGCCGAGATTGGGACCGTTCAAGACGAGCACCTTCAGCACGTCATGCCTCCTCGTTGGGCTGGGTCGCGTCCGCGCCACGCCAGATGTCGGGTTCGATGTACACGGCTGTGACCAGCGGATCTGCTGATCTGATCGCCGTCTCGGCGCCGTTGATGACGTCGGCCACGCGCTCGGCGGATTCGGTCGGCTCCACGGCAATCTTCGCCGCCACCATGACCTCCTCGGGACCCATGTGCAAGGTCTTGAGGTGAATGATCCGCTCCACGCCGTCGGACAGCGTCAAGGCGCGCTCGATCCGCTTGACCGCCTCGGGTGTTGCCGATTCGCCGACCAACAGGCTCTGCGTCTCGATGGCGAGAATGATGGCCACGGCGATGAGCAGGACGCCGATGAACGCTGTGCCCACAACGTCCCAGATCCCGTCGTGGGTGAGGACCGTCAGTCCGACCCCGATGAACGCAAACGCGAGACCCAGCAGAGCCGCCACATCCTCCAGCAGGATCACGGGCAACTCGGGCGACCGTGATGTGCGGATGAAGCGCAGCCACCCCTGGTTGCCCTTGGCGTGACTCGATTCCTTGATGGCCGTTCGCAGCGAGAAACTCTCAGCGATCATCGCGCCGAAGAGTACGACCAAGGGGACCCACCACCACGGGCCGTCCAGGAGTTCGTTCGGGTGCCCGGCATGCACTTCCTCGTACTTGTGAAACGCCTCATACAAGGAGAACAGGCCGCCCAGGCTGAACAAGATGATCGAGACGAGGAACGCGGCGATGTACCGCTCCCGCCCGAAGCCGAAGGGATGCTCGCTGGTGGCGGTGCGTCGGGCCCGGCGTCCGCCGACCAGCAGCAGAATCTGGTTGCCGGTATCCGCGATCGAGTGGATGCCCTCGGCCAACATGGAGCTCGCTCCGGTCAACGCCCAGGCCGCAAACTTCAACACGGCGATGGTTGCGTTTGCCGCCATCGCTGCGACGACTGCTTTGGTCCCTCCGGATGCGCTCACGAGGGCCGATTATGCCAGGCGAGAGTCTCCGAATCGCGCCCGCGACCGACTCGCAGGAACGCCGCCGCGAACAACCCCTCCTGCAGCATCGTGGCGTAGCGCTCCACCGGCCCATTCTGCGAACGAATGATGCGGCTGATCCGAATGTCCCGGTCATTCGCAGCGTCAAGCAGATCGGTCAGGAACGGGCTGGGTTCAGCCAGTTCGTCGTCGAGCACGAGGACGGACACGACTCCGTCTTGACTCGCGTCGAACGGGTCGGCGAAAACGTCGCGTATCGGAGCGCCGGCCACAACGGGCCACAGTTCGCGAGCATCGGCAGCCAGGACGACCTGTCCGGTCGCCGCGCGCAGAGCCTCGGCCATCCGCCGGGCCGCGCGCGCCGACAACACCGACGTTCCGCAGACCAACGGCAAGGAATCCGCCAGGGACGATGCCAGGATCTTCGCAGGGTTGGTGACGAGGTCGGTGTGCACGGAACAGACCTCGGCGATCTCGTCGAGCCCATCGGCAATCGAGTCGATCTGTACGAACGGAGACAGCCCCAGGTGGTGCAGCGCCGACAGCATGACGATCGCCGTGACGAGAGGGTCGCGCGTCGAGGTTGGCAACACCGTCGAGCCGCGGTCGAGGAGCTCCGTGGCGGGCGTCCCCGGCGGACAAGCCCAGATGACCTGGCATCCGCGACGAGAGGCCTCCGCAACACTGGCGATGACCCGCTCGTCGGTCCCCATGGCTACGACGGTGTCCAGTGCACCAACCCACCCAGGCAGGGTCGGGCCTTGCCAGGCAACGAACGGCACGGGGCAGCCAGGCTCGAGGACCGCCCGCAAGAAGCGTGCCTCGGGTCCGAGGGCTAACACGGCCCGCGGCCGCTCACGGTCGGGAAGCCCGGCGATGGGGTCGGCAGCGGCGGTCGACTCGATGCGCAACCGAGCACCGGCCGAGGCCAGCCAGCGAAGGTGTTCGTCAGCGCCAGCGAGTGCTGCGGGGTCGTCCAAGCGTCCGTCGTCGAAGACCACGAGTCACACGGTGAGGTCGGGGCGGCGTGCCTCGTCGACGAGGAGGATCGGGATGTCGTCGCGGATCGGGTACGCCAATCCGCACGTCCCTGACAGGCAGACCAACTCGGACCGGTCGTAATCCACTGCGAGTTTGGCGTGACAGTTCGGGCAGGCGAGGATACCGAGCAACTCGTTCAACGAATCAGGAGACATCGGAACCTCCACGGATCAGGGCCAACGCTTCATCACGGAGGGAAGCCATCTCATCATCCGTGCGAGCCTCGACGTTGAGCCGCAACAGCGGCTCGGTGTTGGACGGACGAACGCTCACCCACCAGTCGGGTCCCGACACCATGAGACCGTCCGCCCAGTCGATCTTGCCGCGATCCGTGAACGCGGAGGCGACGGATTCCATGACGGCATCCGCGTCTTCCACGACGGAGTTGATCTCCCCCGACCCGACATAGGTCGAGTACTCCTCGACCAACCGCGACAGGGGCAGATCGCTCCGGCCGGCGATCGCCAAGACGTGAAGGGCGGCCAGGATGCCGGTGTCGGCACCCCAGAACTCCCGGAAGTAGTAGTGAGCCGAGTGTTCGCCGCCGAAGACCGCGCTGTGCTCGGCCATGAGTGCTTTGACGTAGGTGTGCCCGACGCGTGACATGACCGTCGATCCACCGGCGGCGGCAACGACCTCGGCCACGGACCTCGACGTAATCGTGTTGATGACGATCGTTCCGCCTGGCTCCCGGCGGAGTTCCTGGCTCGCGATGAGCGCCGTCACGATCGACGGGCTGACGACTTCGCCGCGCTCGTCAACGATGAAGCAGCGGTCGGCGTCCCCGTCGAAGACGAGGGCGAGGTCTGCCCCGTGCTCACGAACCGCCGCCTGCGCATCGAGGAGGTTCTCGGGGATCAGCGGGTTTGGTGCGTGGTTGGGGAAGGTTCCGTCGAGATCCATGAACAGGCCGATGATGTCGACGTTCAACGGACCCAGCACGACGGGAGCCGTGTACCCGGCCATGCCGTTGCCCGCGTCCACCACGACCTTGAGTCGCCGGATGTCTGAAAGATCGACCAGGTCGCGCAGGTACGCGGCGTACGCGGGCAGCAGGTCCTGCTCGGTTCGCGTCCCGCGCACCTCGGCCGGCGGGTAGGTCGTGCGGCACAGGGTCTTGAGTTTCAGCAGGTCTCGGCCGGTCACGGGCGCCGCCCCAGGCAGGCAGAACTTGATCCCGTTGTACTCGGCCGGATTGTGGCTGGCCGAGAACTGCACGCCGTGAAGGCCTAGGTGCCCCGAAGCGAACCACAGTTCGTCGGTGCTGGCGAGACCGATCTCGACCACGCTGGCACCTTGTGACATGGCACCGTCAGCGAAGGCCGCCGACATTTCGGGTCCGGTGGTCCGCATGTCTCGGCTCATGACGAAGCTCTCGCCCTCGAGCCCGAAGACGTGTACGTAAGCCGCGCCAATTGCACGGGCGCCATCGATGTCCCACTGCGGGTCGTCTCCTGTGACGACGCCGCGAATGTCGTTGGCCTTAAAGATCTCGTCGTGAATCATCGCGCTTACCCTACCGGCCCTCGTCGGGAACGACGATGAGATGACCCTTCCGTCGCCCCTCCATCACCGGATCGGGTGTGCGTCGCATCGGCGGAGTGCGGAACCCCACCTCACGGACGGCGTCGGCCAACGCGAGCAGGTCATCGGCCCGACGCTCCTCGGAAGGATCGTCCAGCGGTAGGCGAATCACTTCCCAACCGAGAGGAGCTGACAACCCCTCGGAGTGATGGCGACACAGGTCGTAGCTGCCCGGCTCCGGTTGGAGCGCCAGCGGCCCGAGAACAGCGGTCTGCTCCCCGTACGCAAAGGTCAAGGTGGCGATTGCTGGGCCGGAGCAAGCCGACCGAGTACACCTGCGCGATCTCACCCGCCCACGGTACAGCCGACTGGTTTGCCGCCCGCCATTTGAGCCATGAGTGTCATCTCGAGGTTCAGACCTCGCGGACAGTCCTTGGTGCGCGGGCTCGCGGCGTCCTCCCGTCTAGGCTGGAGTCATGTCGCGTACGAGGGACCGCCACGAGCGTGGGATGCGGGGCCCGATCGCTGCGCCCAACCGATACACCGGCGACACCGTTCCGCTGCGGCGCAACGAACGCGCCTCGGTGTTCTTCACCAGATGCGTGTCCGACGCCGTCGACGTCATCGAACGGCACAGCCCCGAAGCGCTGCGCAATGTCGTCATCGGCATCGCCGACGTCCCCGAACGCGAACCCCAGTGGGCGGGCGACCGGGCGTTGCTGGCGGCCGCTGTGCAGCCAACCAACGATGAGCTGGCCCGCGTTGTCGTCTTTCGTCGCCCACTTGAGCATCGTGCGGAGGGGCGCCGGGACCTGCGCCGCCTCGTGTACAGAACCATCGTCGAGCAGTTGTCTGCCGTGACGGGGCTGTCCATTGAGACCATCGACCCGTCGGGGATCGCCTCAGACGACGACTAGCTCCCCGACAGACCGGCGGCACTCAGTCTCCGGAGGCCTCGTCAACGTGCGGGTCCTGGACGATGGTCGGCTGGGTGCCTCCGAGGCGGCCACCACTCGACACGATGCCCAGACCCAACACCTTGCCCATCGTCACCGACACGGCAACGGCTCCCCAGACGGACCCGGATGTGGTTTCGATGCTGATGGCCACGACGGGAGCGCGGGGGACGGCGATGGCCATGGACGCACCCTCCGCCAATGTGACCTCTTGCGCCTTGCCCAGTTCCTTGCCGAGCTCGTTGGCGAAGGAAATCTTGGCCTTGGACTCCTTGTCCGGCGAGCCGGACAGGATCAAGGCTGCGGTCCCCTTGGAGCTCGGGGCGACGGGGAACACGGCCTTCGCTGAAAGGGACGACTGGGCAGACGACACCGCCACGTCGGAGGAAGCGCCCGGACTGGCCGTCAACGAGCGAACGGCAGCCGTGATGTCCGTGCCACCAGACACGCGTACCGAGGCCGCCGCTTGTGCGAGCCCACCCTCCAAAGACACTGTGCGTGTCGAGCGAGCGGGGACGTCCAGTTCAGCAGCCTCTTGCAGCGAGACCGGCCCGTTGGCGGTTTGCACGGTGATGTCGACCGTAATGCTGCGCTCACCGGGATTGCCCACGACCAGCAGACGTGAACCCGACCCGGCCGGGACGCCGGGAACGACGACGTCGTGGCCGGAAACCGACGGCGTGATCCAGTCCGTGCCGACGGGGTTGGTTCCTTGCCAGATCGTCTCCCGCGCGAACGCCGCGACGCGCCCTTGCGACGTCTCCACGTGAATGGTCATCGCGGCGGCCGGCGACACGAGCGGCTTGAGAGAAATCGACCGCTGACTGTTGGCGCCCACGAGGATGCCGCGCGCCCCCGCCGCCGTTGTCTCACCGTCGGCGCCGTAGAAGGTCAGGTCGACGGCCGCCTCGGCATTGTCGAGATTGATCAAGACGAGATCGGTCAGAAACGAATCGTTCGAGACGACACCCGTCAGCCACGACTCGGTCGTCGGCGTCTGGCACTGCGACATGGTGACGCCGCGGTATGGTCCGGACGCCGCGGTCGCCATGCTGGTTCCGCCGAAGGTCAAGTCTGCCGACCCAGAGACGCGGGTCGCAGACGTGTTGCGCACGACCGTGACCTCTCCGGGCATCAGTGATGGCGATGTGTTCCCGACGCCCTCGACCGTGAGGTCGGGCCCGGGCGAGACCGCTGTGACGGCCGTGGCGGTAGCGGACGCGAAGTTCGGACACGCGACGGACGTCCGTCCCGGCACGGCCTCCACCGACGGCTCGGGGGTCGCCTGCGCGGGCACGAACGCCAAAGCGGCCGTGAGGAGCGCCGCGACGGCAACGGGGACCGCGATGGCCAAGAGTCGACTGCGGGTCATGAGACACCTCCACGCATTCCGGGCGTCACGGCCCTGCGGCCGTTCGGGAGCACCATGAGCACCCATACGACCAAGACGGCGAGTTCGATCCAGGACCACCATCGGGCGCCAGCCAACTCGTAGGTGAGCTCTCCCCCATCGCTCGGCATGGCGAAGCGCTGCCGCCAGTCGGTGGTGGGTAAGGCCTCCAAGGCTTTGCCGTCCACGCTGGCGACCCACCGTGGATCGTCGGGCTCGGACAGGATGAGCTCGCGATCGGAGTCGCTGCCCTTCACGGAGGTTCCATCGCCGACGGGTTCACTGCCACCGTCGTCCGTCACGGTGGCGATGGCCGATTGCGGGACAGGCCATACCCACATCGACTCGTCGCCCGAACCGATGCCGAGGCCCGGCGTATTGCCGATATTCGACAACTCACCCTGGTTAGCTCCGCTGACCCAGATGTAGCCCACGCCCAACTCCTGCAGATCCGACAGGAGGAGGTCGTCGGCGCTGCCCGCCAGGAGTCGGTCGACGACGCCCGCGGCCAAGTTCATGGCTGTGGCGGACCCACCGGCCGCTGTGCCACGTTCCCCATCGCCCAATCGAGGCATGTCTTCCTCGAGCAGCGCCCAGGTCGCCTGCCGGTCGCCCGACATCCGGATGGCGAGGGTCCGGCCCGGATCGGAGTCCGTTTGCGCGTTCGCCACGAAGGGCGGAATCGACGTGAGTTCGTCTCGGTGAAGATCCCTTTCCGCGCCGAGCGTCCACCACCCCAGCGAAATGAGTGTCAGGCCGACAGCGAGGACGGCACCGGCCGCCACGGTGATCTGCCGCCAGCCCAGGGCGGCGTCACGCAGGTCATCGACGATGCGGTCGGTTCCCAGCGCTGCGGCGACGGCGAGACCCGCGACAAACAAGGCCAGCCAGAACGTTGCCGATGGACGTGCAGCGACGCCGGGAGGTACGGCGACGACGAATTTGGTGAGGACCACCGCGCACACCAAGCCGGTGAGGGCGACGATCCACCCGACCATCGAGCGGCGCCCGGCCCGCACCGATCCGGCGAGGGCCAATAGCCACAAAGCGCCGACGACCACGATCGACACCCACAGGGGCGCGAGGCCATCACCGGCGTCCCGCCCGAGAAGCAGCAGGACACCAGGAGCATCCGTCGTAGCCAGCGCAGGTTCCGGTCCCGTGAGGAGCCGTCCCGGCCAACGCCACAGCGTCGGGATCCACGGCGCGATGGCGACGATCGGCGCGACCAACACCACGACGAGCCTCGTCCAGGTGATCCATCGGGTGAACACGGCCCAGGCACCGATCACGGCGGCCGCCAGCCATAGAAGCGGCTGAATCGATCCGGCGATCGTCACGCAAGCGGCGACGGTCGCCGCCCAGCGCCACGAGCCTTCCGAAACCAGGCGGATCCCTGCCAGCAGGCCGAGAATGACAAACAAGACGGCAACGGGCGTACCGATGTCGCCACGATTGGTTGCACCCACCAACGCGGGACTGAGCGCGATCACTGCCGACGAAGCGACGGCCTGGGGCTGTTCAGACAATAGGTGGCGCATCAGCCTGTACGCAGCCAACCACGTCATCGGGACGATCAGAACGAGGGTCGCGAATACCGCGAAATCAACGTGGCCGAGTGTCAGTAGCGACACGAGGCCGACGATGGCCAGCCAGGGGGGTCCGCTGCCACCGGGTTGCCCCGCGACCGGACCGAGGTACGTCTGCCACAGGTCGGAGAAGCTCGGTGCGGGCAGGAGTTCTTGGCCGGTCACCAGGCCCGGCCGCAGCAAGGTTCCAGCGGACACGAAGGCCAAGGCGAGCAGAGCCACAAACCCGACCAGCGCCGGTGAAAGTCGCCATCGACCCGCATCGCTCGAATCGGAGCTGGTCAAGTCGTCGATCACGCTGCCGGACTCGACTCGCACCGAGAATCCGTCGATCCAGTCACCGATGGCGCCAAGGGCACCCTCGCCCCAGTGCACGAGACGCTGCATGCCGCTGGGACGCAACTCTCGGACCGACGCGGTCGGCGCGATGGGAAGCGGCGCCAGGCGGGCGCGCAACCGATGTCTGACCGCACCGTCGCGCATCCATCCGGTCAAAGCCGACAAGACGACGCGCGCCTCACGGGGGTCGCGTCCCAGCAGGTACCCCAAGGCACCAGCCAAGGACCCCACCACAGTCGTGATCGCGTGCCAGGGCCCGCTCTTCGCCAGCACGGAGGCGAGGTTCATACCGGCCCTGCGGGCCGCGACGGGGGAACCTGTCGCCGGACCCAGCAACGTGATGTCGGCGTTCCCCGTCACGACCACCCGACCGCCGGCCAGGGTTGACATGGCGCCGATGTCTAGGCCGGGGATCGGTGAGGCGCCGAAGCCTCCCACGGCGCGCAGAACCGCCGTGCGCACGAGCAGGCCCGTCGAAGGCAGACCGAGAACCGTCGGCGTCTCGATTTGCCCTTGGTCGACCTCTCCGACGCCCTCGTAGCTCACCGGCACGCCCGTGGTCGTCAAGGTCGCTCCCACCCATTCAATGAGGGGGTCTGTGCGGCGCGTCAGTCTGCGAGCCACGACGGGGCCCGTTGCGGCGACGGTCGGGTCAACCATCGTGCGCAGCAGCTTTTCCAACGTGTCGGAGGGCACTTCCGCCTCGGCAGGCAACACCCAGCAGTAGTCCGCTCCGGTGTTGCTCACCATGTCCCATAACGCACCCAGCGAGGGTGCGGGCACGGCGTCGACGCGCAAGAGCCCCGTGGAGCCGAGGTGGCTCAAGGGCGCGGGGTCGCTCGGGTCTGCCCCGACGGTCACGCGAACCGGGAGCACGGTTTGGATCGCGCAAAGATCGAGAAGCGAGGCCAGCCAGGGGGTACCGGCACCGTCAGGGACAAGAACGTGAACGGTTGCCATCGTGACGTCTACCGGCGCGGGGTCCAGTTCCTTGGCCCACGCCCATACGTCATCGACGGCCGTCTCGTGACTGCTCACTGGGCCTCCGGAGTTCGTTTGGGCTACGACAACACAAAAGGCGCCCCCCGGCGCCCTTCGCGGACACTGTCGTGCCCAACAGTATCCCCCGCACCCGGAGCTCCGTCGCCGGAGCCGGTGCTTGTGCAGGGGATTGAACTCATACGGCCCGCTTCTTTAGTTTGCGACGTTCTCGCTCGCTCAGCCCGCCCCAGATGCCAAACCTCTCGTCATTGCCCAGGGCGTACTCCAGGCACTCGAGGCGGACCTCGCAGGACAGACAGACCTTCGTCGCCTCACGCGTGGAGCCGCCCTTTTCAGGGAAGAAGGCCTCGGGGTCGGTTTGTGCACACAGAGCTGACTCTTGCCAGGACAGCGCGCCCATATCTTCTGGGTAGGGGCTCGAGAGCAGTTCAAGCATGATACCTCCTGAAGCCCGTGGGGATGGATCCTACCTGCCTTGAATTACACAGGCGTAATTCACGTTACGTCAAGCCGTAATAAGTTACCGGTTCAAATTGTTCTCGTCCGTAGGACGGCTGACCGGTCGCCACTGACGAGGACTGGGTGGTCCTTGGCGGCTCTCTTCGGCGGGCACACCCTTGGCTGCATCACTGGCGGTGCGCCAGGCCGAGCCCGCCGCAACATCGGGCGGTGCGGCCGTCGCGACGCCCGGCGCTGACGGTTGAACGCTCGGCGTGTTCGCCGCCATCGGTGAGCCGACCGTGCCCGCACGCTGTGCGCGGTACAGCAGCCACAAAGCGGCCGCCACCAGCCCCTTCAACAACACATCCGTCAACGAGCCGAGCACCTGAAAGACGATTCCGACGGCGCCGCCCAGCGTGGCAGTCAGGCCGATGAACATGAAAATCAGAGTCAGCACGGCCCCCGTTGAGACCACGATTGCGCCGGCGAGCGTCACCACCGAGGCCATCGGAGACGCGGGTTTGATGAACACACACAGGGAAACGACGCCCAAAATCAGCAGCGCTGCGGGAAGGCTCATGGCCGATTCTCCGTAGCTGAGAGCGGCCTGCCCAACGGTCGAGTCCGTCATAGTCATGACAACGAAGCGCACGACCGAGAACACCAGCGATCCGACAGCCAACGCGATCACGATCCACGCGGCGACGTCCCTGTACTTCCTTACGATGTCGAGCACAACACAGTCCTTCCTCAGTCCCCCGCGGTCCAGACTAGCCAGGCTGGGGGCGAGACCACGACGAGGTTGGCCCGCTCAGGCGTACGAGGGCCCCACCGTGTTGGCGACGTGATCAACCAGTTCGCGAATCCGTTCGGTGTCCTCCATGGGGCACACCATCGTGATCTGCGGGGTTACCACCACGACCGTGTCTGTCAGCCCGATGACTGCTACCAGGGAGTCGTCTGCCCCCTTGTTGATGATGAGGTTGCTCGAACTGTCGAGGGCGACGGTCATGCCCTCGTAGGCGTTGCCGGAGGCGTCACGAGAGAGATGTTCGGCCAGGCTGGCGAAGCCGCCAACATCGTGCCATTCGATGGGCAAGGCCACCGCGACGACATGGGCCAACCCCTCGCCGCGCGACACGGGTTCCATGATCCCGAAGTCCACGGACGTCTTGAGCAGCGTCGGGTACAACTCCCCGAGCAGTTCAGGGTTCTCAGCAATCCTCAACACCGTGGCGTGGGTCTCGGGAAGCAATGTCGCGACCTGATCGAGCAGGGTCGTCGCCTTCCAGACGAACATCCCTGAGTTCCACCAGTAGTCGCCCGACGACACATAGCGCGCCGCCAAGAACCGGTCGGGCTTCTCCTTGAACTCCGTGACCTGGTTCGCGTCGGGGAACCCGGGCAGCGCATCTCCACGGTGCAGATAGCCGTAGCCGGTGTGCGGGCTCGTGGGGACCACTCCGAGTGTGACGAGCGCCAACGGGTCCTGCTCGGCGATCTCGAACGCCGTCGTCAACGCCGAGGTGAATGCGCTCACCGGACGCATGATGTGGTCGGCCGTGACCTGCGCGATGTAGGCATCCGGATCCCGCAGGGCCAACACGGCCGCGGGCCACGCCACCGCGTTCAGCGAGTCTCGACCTGTCGGCTCACCCAGCAGGTTCTCCGCAGGGAGTTCTGGCAGATCGGCCGCGACGGCCTCGGCGTAACTGGCGCCTGTACAGACGAGTATGTTCTCCGCAGGCACGACCTGGAGGGCACGCTCGAACGCGATGCGCAGGAGCGACTTTCCCTCGACCAACTTCAGCAGTTGTTTGGGCGTCCCTTGACGAGACAGCGGCCACAACCGCTTTCCGGAACCACCAGCCATGATCACGACGTATCGCACACCTTCAGCGTAGCGGGCACTACCATTCCCAGCGTGGAGCCGCGGACCGTCGAAAGGATCTTGCGCGATCGCGCGCGCAACGCCGCAAGTTCACCGTTGGTGACGTACTACGACGTCCCCGCTGGTGATCGCACAGAAATGAGCGCCGTGACCTTCACCAACTGGGTGGACAAGACGGCGAATCTGTTGGAAGAACTCGGTGTCGAACCCGGCGACACGGCGTGGCTGCCGGTCGTGTCGGCCCGTCCAGGTCACTGGGTGGGGGCCGTGTGGACGATTGCGGCCTGGCTGTCCGGTGTCACGGTGTCGCTGACGGATCGATCGAGCGCGGCCATCGCCGTCGGAGGACCCGACGGGGTCCCCGCGGACTTTGACGGGCCAAGCGTTGCGTGTTCGCTGCACCCGCTCGGCATGGGGTTCGCCGGGACTGTTCCCGCCGAGTTCGACTACGCGGACGTTCTCGCCCAGCCCGACATGTACCTGACGGTCGGGCGGGACCCACGCGACGACCTCGTGCGTCCGGCGTGGGACAGTGCCGCCGCCCCCCTTGGCGAACTCGCGACGTTGCCTGCGCGCGACGACCGGTTCGTGCTCGTTCCCGTTGATCCGCGCCGGGCCATCGTCGATGGCGTGTGGCGCTGCCTCCTGGGGACCGGCGGCGTCGTCATCGTGACGGGCGGCAACGCCGGCGAAGTCGAGGCGATCGCTGCCGCAGAGCGGGCCGACGGCCCGACCAGCGACCTGTGACCCGCTAGCGAGCCGAAGTCAACCGCGGATTTTCGTCAGGCGACAGGCCGCGCAAGAAGCCTAGACCCCACGCCCCGTGGATCACGGCCAAGACGAACGGCAGTCGTACACGCGCGGCGAGCGACATGGGTTGCCGAAGCGCGGTGACACCGGCGAGCAGCGCGCCCAGGTAGCCCAGCGGAGCCAACCACCCGACCGATGCCAGCCGCAGGCGACCCGGGGCGAAAAGCCCGATGAGGCCGGCGATGGAGCCGATGACCACGGCGGCGACCGTGCTCGGCGGAGCGAGGTAACGCAAGCTGGCCGTGTCGGGGTATCGCGCGATGACCTCGCGGCGCCACTTACCGGTTTCGTACATCTGCCGGGCGAGGGCGCGCACGGTCGAACGCGGTCGGTACGTCACGGTGAGGTCGGGAGTGAACCAAATCAACTCGCCTGCGTTCCGGAGCCGATAGTTCAGCTCCCAGTCTTGGGCGCGGTACATCGTCTCGTCGAAGCACCCGATGTCCAACAGTTTGCGTTTGTCGAAAACACCGAGGAAGACGGTGTTCGCGGGACCGGCAGGACTTTTGCTCAGGTGAAAACTCGACCCGCCGAGGCCGAGCCTGGAGTTGTACGCAACGGCCACGGCCTCCTCGAAGGCCGTCTGTCCCTGAGCGTCCATGACACCGCCGACATTCGCCGCCCCGGTTGCCTGCAGGGTCTCCACGGCCGTTGTGAGGTAGGCCGGACCGAGTTCACCGTGCCCGTCTACACGCACGACGATGTCGTGCTCCGTGGCCGCGATGGCGGCATTGAGTCCTGCGGGTGTCCGTCCCGTCGGGTTCGGCACGACCCTCACCTGCGGGTACGTCGCCGCGAGTTCGGCGGCAACTTCGTCGGTACGATCCGTGCTCGGCCCGACGGCCATGACGATCTCGTAGGTTCCCGGATACTCCTGGTCGACGATGCCCCGCACCGAGGCCGCCAGATGGCGTTCCTCGTTGCGTACGGGCATGATCACACTAATTGGCGGCCACGAGGTCACGTCATCCCACCTGACAGATTGCGTTGAGATCTTCGGAATTGCCTGTTGACGAGGAACTCGCCGACGGATTGGACGTCGAGCCCGAGGACCCGCCGCCCGAAGAACCGCCACCAGACGAACCTCCGCTTGACGAGGAGGATGAACTCGCCGAAGGCGAGGCAGAGGCGGACGACGAGTCGAGCGCCTCCGATTCCTTGATCGCCGCAGCGGTCTTCTGCCGGATCAACTCGAAATCGGGATCACCCGTGGCGATCAGCGGTGGCGTGAAGCTCACAGTCTTGATCGGCAGCGCGCGTCCCTTGTCGGCAAGATCCAGCAAGGTGCCGAGTTCCGAGGTTGGAACGTCGGTCGCGATGATGGATTTGCCCGCCTCGGCGATCTGAGTGAACTTCGTGGACACGGTGACGGGGTCGAGCTGCTGCAGCATCGCGTTCATGATGCACTTCTGCCGAGCCATCCGCTGATAGTCGTCGGAGCCCTCCCTCGACCGGGCGAACCACAGCGCGTGGTACCCGTCGAGGTGAATGTTCTGCCCTGGTCCGATGTACCCGGAGATAGGAGACGTTCCACCCCCGATCGGCACCTTCAGACTCGTGGAGATCGTGACACCGCCCACGGCGTCGATCAGCTGGATGAAGCCTTGCATGTCGATCATGCCGAAGTAGTTGATCTTCAAACCCAGCGTGGCCTCGACGGCCTCGGTGGTCGCTGCGACTCCGGGGTACTTCGCATCCGGGTACAGGTCCTTGTGTTCGACCCCGAGCATGTAGATGGCGTTCAGCAAACACTCGTGGTTCTCGCAGTAGAAGCCGTCTGGGTACAGGTCGTGCAGAGGCGACGATGTTGGAAAAGGAACCCTCTCCATGTTGCGCGGAAGACCGAACAAAACGGTGCGTCCGGTTCCCGCGTCGACACTCGCCACCGTGATCGAATCCGCACGCAGGCCGGTTCGATCTGCCCCTGCGTCTCCCCCGATGAGCAGGATGTTGTAGCGGCCTTCCTTCTGCTCGGTGTCGCCGCCTCCGCCGAAAACGGTCCCCACGAACGAGCCGGCGGCGCGCAGGTAGCTGGATCCGACCAGGGAACCCCCGATCAATCCGACGCACACGACCCCAGCGATCACGCTGATGGCGATGCCACCCTTGCGTGTCATCTCACGCGGACGGGCCATGCGCCACGCGTCGACCACCAGGACGGTCCACCCCACACCGAGGACGATCACCACCACGGACATGATGTTGAGTGTGATCTCGTTGGCGACCAGCGCGACCACCCAGTCTCGACGGACGATTCCCAGCACGATGACGACAAGGATGATCGCGAGAACTGCTCCCCACACGCGCAGGCCGATCCGCCCGAGACGCTTGTTCCCCCCAGCCAGCTGCGCCGATCCGGGAACGACGAGCGTCATGAGGATCAAAGCGAGCCCGCGACGCAGCTTGACGCCGGAGCTACGTTCCTGCGTGGTGCGCTGGGGGGGTTCGGCCACGTTCCATCCTCCGTTGATCTGCGATTCAACCGTAGCTGCCGTGAGAACCGGCTCGATTCAGGACACGCCACGACCCGCGGCGCCCCGGCGTCAGGGGATCGGTTCGCCCCTGAGGCGCCGAGTGAGGATTGTTCCTCCCGCGACCGCTGCCGGGAAGACCGCGATGGCGACGAAGGGGATGGACACGAGGAGGTACACCGGGATCCCAAAGCCAAGGGTCGCACCGGTGCGTTTGGCCAACATGCGGCGACGAGCCCCGAGAGTGACGATGCCTCTGCGTTCGGTCGGCGACGCCACGAGTTCCCGCGCGATCAGCAACCCACCGAGGACGATGCCGAGGAATCCGGCGAGCGCGCCACCGACCACGGGAATGAGCCCCACACCGAAGACCACGACGGCCAAAACGATCGTCTGCAGCACCATCAGCACCGACTGGCCAAGCATGCGCGGAATCCAGACTCGGGCCGGGTACTCGACGCGATTGCGCACTCCCCCGCAAGCATCCTCGACCGCCTCGGAGATCACGTCGTAGACGGGCGAACCCAACAGCAAGGTGACGGTGGTGAACACCAAAACCGAGATCAGCACCGATGCGGCGAACAAAACGAGGGACAAGATCGCCCGCATGAGGTCCCGCCAGGCGCCGGACCAGGTTTCGGCAAAGGGGGTTGCCCAGGCGGCCATCTCGTCGGCGTTGATCCACACGATCGCCAGCAAAGCCGCCAGCAACAAGGACGTGACAAGGGGCGGGATCGCGCCGACCACGAGCAGCCGCGGCCTCTCCAAAACGAAGGAAAATCCGCGCCTGAGGCTACTGAAGCCCGTGCCGATGTCTGCCCTCACCGACGATCGCCGGACGCCGGACCTAGTGACCGCGGACACGTTCACCCTTAGCGATCGCCGTGTCGCGCAGCGAGGACGCGAACTCGATGAGCTGGTCACGCAGGCCCTCGTCGGCTGCGCCGAGAATCCGAACCGCCAGCAGCCCCGCGTTTCGCGCATTCCCGACGCCCACGGTTGCGACCGGGACGCCAGCAGGCATCTGGACGATCGACAGCAAAGAATCCATGCCGTCCAGATACTTCAGCGGGACCGGCACTCCGATGACCGGCAACGGAGTGAGGGACGCGACCATGCCCGGCAGGTGGGCCGCGCCACCCGCACCCGCGATGATGACCCGAATACCCCTCGTGTGGGCGCTGCGCCCGAAGGAAACCATGTCCTCCGGCATGCGATGCGCCGAGACGACGTCGACCTCGTAGGCGATGCCGAACTCGCTCAGCGCGGCCGCCGCCGGTTCCATCACGGGCCAGTCGGAATCCGACCCCATGATGATGGACACGACCGGTCCGTCAGTCATCTGGTCCTCCCATCAAGTGCTCCGCCGCGTGTCGGGCCCGAGCCTGCACATCGTCCACGTCAGAGCCGGTCGTCGTCACGTGGCCAACCTTCCGCCCCGGAGTGACCGGCTTGCCGTACAAGTGAACTCGGAGCCTACTGTCATGAGCAAAGCTGTGCGGCAGGCCTGTCATGAGGTCGGTCCTCGTCCCCCCGAGGACGTTCACCATAGTGGTCCAAGCATCGCGTGCGTGCGGAGCACCCAAAGGCAGATCGCACACGGCCCGCAGATGGTTCTCGAACTGTGATGTTCGCGCACCATCGATGGTCCAATGGCCAGTGTTGTGGGGACGCATCGCCAGCTCGTTGACGACCAGTTCACCCGTGTTCCGCTGCATCAGTTCGACAGCGAGGACTCCCACGACGTCCAACTCGGCAGCCACCGTCAGAGCGAGTTCCTGGGCCTCGATGCTGATGCTGTCCGCGAGCCCGGGAGCCGGGGTGGTGGTCTCCACGCACACACCGTTGCGCTGCACCGATTGCGAAACGGGATAGGCAACTGCCTGGCCGGACGGGTTCCTCACGACCAAGGCGCTCAACTCGCGGGCGAAATCGATGTACTCCTCGGCGATGATCCGCACACCCGGCGCGAGACCGGCGAACGGCGCGTCGGCGTCGGCCGGCGAGTCCAGTCGCCACACGCCCTTGCCGTCGTAGCCGCCGCGCGACGTCTTGGCGATGATCGGCCACCCCTGCCGCTGCCCGAACGCCGTGAGAACTTCGGGGTCATCGAGGATTTCGAAGACGGGACAGGCGATGCCCAGCCCGCTCAAGCGCTCGCGCATGACTGCCTTGTCCTGTGCGTGAGCCAAAGCTGCGCTGCCGGGTCTCACCAAAACGCCGGAGGACTCCAAGCTACGCAGAATCGTCGGCGGGACGTGCTCATGGTCGAACGTGACAACGTCGCAGCCGGTCGCGAATTCGGCCACGGTGTCGGGATCTGTGTAGTCGCCCACGGTCGTGTCGGGGATCACCAGCGCGGCTGAGACGTCGGGGCCTTCGGCCAACAGGCGAACGTGTATGCCGAGCGGAATAGCCGCCTCGTACATCATTCGAGCCAATTGGCCACCACCGATGATCCCCACGCGCGGTGCCGAATTCACATCGGCGAGAATAACGGACAGGCGGAAACACCACCGCCTCTCGGGCGGACAGGTCCCCCAGATGCTGTACAGAAGTTCCCCGAAGACCCAGCGAGACCGACTGTCGGGTGTGAGCAGCGGACCGGACCACGAGTGCGACGGCGGTGCCGCGCTCACCGCACCCGTCCGAGTGGACACGTGATGCATCCCCGCCGCCCTCGCATGGAATCATGACCGCATGACTTCTCAGATCGTCGCCATGGGTGGGGGCGGCTTCTCGATGGACGAGTACCACAGCCCAACAGCCATCGACCGGTATCTGCTCGACATCAGCCCCGTCGCCAGCCCGTTGGTGTGCTTCGCGCCGACGGCGTCCGCGGACGATCCGCGCTACATCAACCGCTTCTTGAACGCCTTCGGTCAACTCGGCGTGCGGACCATGGTCCTGACATTGTGGGAGGACGCTGCGCGGTCGGTCGCACGGCTTGAGGACGCCGACGTCCTCGTCGTCGGGGGCGGTCACACGGTCAATCTGCTGGCCCTGTGGGAAGCCCATGGGGTGGGCGAGATCATCCGGACGATGGCGGCCGAGACCGACGTGGTGCTGGGCGGTGTCCTGGCGGGCGCCAACGCGTGGTTCGAGGGGTGCATCACCGACACGTTCGGCGACTTCCGTCCCTACACCGGCGGGTTGGGCCTCCTCCCCGGCAGTTTCTGCGTCCACTTCGACGGGGAGGCCGGACGCGCTCCGGCCTACACCGAGGCTGTGGCCACGGGAGCGCTGCCGGGCGGTTTCGCTGCCGACGACGGTGCCGGGGTGCACTTCGTGGGCGGGGAGGTCCGCAAGGCCATCGCGGAGCGCCCGCGGGCACGGGTGTCTCGCATGGAGCCGACGACCGAACCCACCGCCTCGGGAGTCCTGGTCGACCCGATGCGCATCGAGCTGATCTGAGCCTGCCTATCGCAGGTGGTGGACGTCCCCGGCCGCGAACCATCGCAGCCCGGTCGGGGTGTTCACGCCGAGACGGCCTTGACTGTCGACACCGACCGCCGTCCCCGTGACGGGGTCCGCCCCCATGACGTCGACACGCACCTCACGAGCGAGGGTCGTGCACACCTTGGCGTACGCGGTCGCCATGTCGTCCCCGGCGTCAAACCGGGCAAGGTGCTCGTCGAGCGCACGCAGGATGCCCGCGGTGAGCACGGTCTTCGAGGGGTCGCCGCCTTCCAGAAGTACCGAGGTCGCTGCGGGGATGGGCAGTTCGTCAGTCGACAGCGAGACGTTGAGCCCCATGCCGACGACGACGGCGCGAGACTCGCCGGACACCACGAGTTCGGACAGGACGCCGCAGATCTTCTTCCCGTCCGCCTGGACATCGTTGGGCCACTTCACGCCCACCTTCGCCACGCCCGCGGCCGACACCGCGTCGGCGACAGCCATTCCCGCCAGCAAGGGAAGCCAGGTCCATGTCGCGGCCGGGGCGTGCGGTTCGACCAGGGCCGAGATCGCCAGACAGGCACCCGCCGGTGATTCCCATTGCCGACCCAGTCGGCCCTTGCCGGTTCCCTGGTGCTCGGCGATGCGCACGAGCCCGGCCCGATGACCCGCGCGCGCGGCGGCGGCGACGTCCGCATTGGTCGAGCCGGTTGTCGCCACCCACTCGATCGGTCCCCATCGCGTCGACTCGATTTGGCTGCGAAGGGCTGCGACGTCGACGGGAGGGCTTTTCGGCACGGTTCACTGTAGAGCGGAGGCCGCGGTGAGTGCAGCCTGTGCCACCGGGGCGGGTACTGTCTGGCCATGGAACCGGGCAACGACATTCACACGACCCGCGGCAAGCTGGCAGACCTCGCCGAAAAGGGCACCGCCGCCCTGAACCCCGCTAGCCGCGATGCCGTCGAACGGCAACACGCGCAAGGCAAGTTCACCGCCCGCGAGCGCATTGAACGCCTCCTGGACGAGGACAGCTTCTCGGAATTCGATCAGTTCGCCCGCCACCGATCGACGAGTTTCGGCATGGAGGCACGACGCCCCTACACCGACGGCGTCATCACCGGCCTGGGCGCCATCCACGGACGACCCGTGTGCGTCTTCAGCCAGGACGTGACCCTGTTCGGGGGCTCGCTCGGTCAGGTCTACGGCGAGAAGATCGTCAAGATCATCGATTTCGCCATCAAGACGGGATGCCCCCTCATCGGACTCATCGAGGGCGGCGGTGCGCGCATCCAAGAGGGCGTCGTCTCCTTGGGCCTGTACGGGGAGATCTTCCGCCGGAACACGCTGGCGTCGGGTGTCATCCCGCAGATCTCGGTCATCATGGGCGCAGCTGCCGGTGGACACGTGTACTCCCCCGCCCTGACGGACTTCACGATCATGGTCGACCAGACCTCGCAGATGTTCATCACCGGCCCGGCCGTGATCAAGGCGGTCACCGGCGAGGACGTGAGCATGGAGGACCTGGGTGGCGGGCGGACCCACAACACGCGCTCGGGCAACGCCCACTACCTGGCAGCCGACGAATCCGACGCGCTTGAGTACGTGCGCGAACTGATCTCGTTCCTGCCGCAGAACAACCTGGAAGATCCGCCGGTGTTCGAGGAGCACGAGGCCGACCTCACGGTCACCGAACACGACCTCGTCTTGGACACCTTGATTCCCGACTCCCCCAACCAGCCGTACGACATGACCGATGTCATTCGCCGGATTCTCGACGACGACGAGTTCTTGGAGGTGCAGCCGCTGTTCGCGGGGAACATCATCTGCGGCTTCGGACGCATCGAGGGTCGCGCAGTCGGCGTCGTGGCCAACCAGCCGAAGGTCTTCGCCGGAACGCTGGACATCGACGCGTCGGAAAAGGCGGCCCGCTTCGTGCGGACCTGCGACTGCTTCAACATCCCCGTGCTGACCTTCGTCGACGTCCCCGGATTCCTGCCCGGGACCGACCAGGAGTACAACGGCATCATCCGTCGGGGCGCAAAGCTCATCTACGCCTACGCGGAGGCGACGGTGCCCCTGGTGACGATCATCACCCGCAAGGCCTACGGCGGGGCCTACGACGTCATGGGGTCCAAGCACCTGGGAGCCGACGTCAATCTGGCGTGGCCCACGGCGCAGATCGCGGTCATGGGCGCGGAGGGCGCGGTCAACATCCTGTACCGCAAGGAGCTCGCCGCGTCCGAGGATCCGGTCACGCTGCGCGCGGAACTCACCACCCAATACAACGACGAACTGGCCAACCCTTGGTTGGCTGCCGAGCGCGGCTACGTCGATCAGGTGATCGTTCCGCACGCGACACGAGCCTCGGTCGTCAAGGTCTTGCGGTTGCTGCGGACGAAACGTCAGCAACTCCCACCCAAGAAACATGGGAATATTCCTCTGTGACCATTCCCCTCGACACCCACGCGGACCCACCTCCGCTGATCGTCTCCGGTGGTGCGACCGACACGGAAGTGGCGGCGCTGACCGCCGTCTTGGCCGTGTTGCGGCGCGAACCGGACCAGCCGCACATGCCCTCCACCTCGACCCTGGCCGGTGGCTGGAATAGCTACTGGTACACCGTCCGCAACCCGCTCGTGCCCGGCCGTGAGGCGTGGCGCAGCAGCTTTCGGCTATGACGCGGCCACGGTTCATCCTCGCGTCGAAGTCGCCGGCGCGGTTGGCCACGTTGCGGGCGGCGGGTTTGGACCCCGAGGTTCTCGTGTCGGGTGTCGACGAGGACGGCGTCGAGGCGATGTCGGTGCGCGACACGGTCGCCACGCTGGCCCGACTCAAGGCCAACGCCGTCGCTTCGAGTATTCGTGACGAGGGCATCACGGTCGTTCTGGGCTGCGACTCCATGCTCGAGTTCAACGGCCGAGGTTTCGGCAAACCGGGATCGCAACAGGCCGCTGCCGAGCGGTGGCGACAGATGCGCGGCGGCAAGGGGGTTTTGTTCACCGGGCATCATGTCGTGGTGCTGGACGGCGACAGTCGCTGGGATGCGACGCGCGTCGCTTCGACGATCGTGCGGTTCGCCGACCCCACCGACGAGGAGATCGATGCCTATGCGGCCACCGGCGAACCTCAGGAGGTGGCGGGCGCCTTCACGATCGACGGCTACGGCGGCGCCTACGTCACGGCACTCGAAGGCGATCCACATAACGTCGTGGGAGTGTCCCTGCCGTTGGTGCGCATGATGCTGGCCGACGTCGGCGTGAAGTGGCACACGCTGTGGCGGACCCGCCAAACGTAGGGACGGTCACGAGCGGCGCAGGGTCACCCCTGACTCCTCGGCCGCGACGAAGCTTCCATCCCAGCCGTAACCGGTGAAGGTGATCGCATCGTTGGCCGAGGACTTGATCGTGAAACCGGCCTTCGGCAATGCGTCGGTGAAGTAGGCCTCCAGTTCGCTGCCTGCTGGCGCAGCAAAGACCAACGTCACGACATCGTCGTGGTCGATGCGCGTCGTCAGCACCGCACCCTGGGGGATCGAGAATGCCGTCGAAGGACCGTTGACGAAGCCCAAGGCGCGCAGCGACACACCGTCGGAGGGGATGGTCGGGGTCACCGGCACCGACGCCGTCTGCGTCGATGTGGGTGACGACCCGGCCACCGGGACGCTGCAGCCGCCGAGGACCGCAACCGCGCACACGACACCGGCCGACACGCCACGCAGAGCGCGGGCGGTTGTCGGTGCGTCGGTCACCCCGTGCACACTACAGCCCGTCCGTCGAGCCAGCAGATGTTGTTCTGTCGCCCGAGGTTGCGGGTTCGGCGGGAGCGAGAACGCCCGATGGCTAATGTCTCGCACATGCAACGTCGTACCGCATTGATCACCGGAGCCACGCGGGGTCTGGGCTTGGCCATTGCCGACCAGCTCGCCCCCGACTTTCACCTGCTCCTCGGCGGCCGCGATCCAGTCGTCACCGCCGAGTTGGCGGCCCGCTATCCCAGCGCCGAGGGTTTCGCCTGCGACTTGTCCGACCTGACGGGGCTCGCGGCGTCTGCCGCCGCCATCGACACCGTGGACGTCTTGGTGCATTCGGCGGGCCTCGCGCCACACGTCGCGGTCGAAGACCTGACCGCTGACACCTGGACCCGCGTACTGACCTTGAACCTGGTCGCAGCAGCCGAACTCACCCGGCTTCTTCTGCCGAAGCTGCGGGCCACGCACGGACACGTCGTGTTCATCAACGCTGGTCTCGGGCTGCACACCAGCGCCGGTTGGGCGGTCTACTCGGCGTCCAAGTTCGGGCTGCGAGCATTCGCCGACGCCCTCCGCGAGGAGGAACGCGGTCGGGTGAAGGTCACCTCCGTGCATCCGGGACGCATCGACACCGAGATGCAGGAGAAGATCTACGCCGAGATGGGCCGCCCGTACAACCCGGACGATCACATGTCCCCGGCCACGGTCGGTCGAGCGGTGCGATACGTGTTGGACGCCGGACCGGAGGCGATGGTCGAGATGCTGCAGATCCGCCCCGAGGCCGCTGGCTGACCGCCAGAGCGGGCGCTCGGACGAGGGGCGGGCGACCGCAGAGAGGGACGCGAGCGCCGAGGCCGTGTCAGCGGAGGCACCGTCGCCTAAACTCGGCGGCGTCACAACTCTGGGGAGGCACGATGGCGCTGGCAAAGGTGCTGGTGGCGAATCGGGGCGAGATCGCCGTCCGCGTGATTCGTGCGGCGCGGGACGCCGGTTTGGGATCGGTCGCGATCTACGCCGATTCCGACGCCGATGGCCTGTTCGTCACGATGGCCGATGAGGCGTTTGCCCTGCAGGGCTCGACGCCGTCGGAGACCTACCTCGACGTGAGCAAGATCTTGGCCATCGCCGAACGCAGCGGTGCGGACGCCGTTCACCCCGGGTACGGATTCCTGGCGGAGAACGCGGGGTTCGCCCAAGCCGTCATGGACGCGGGGCTCACCTGGATCGGTCCGCCGCCCGAGGCCATCAACGCGCTGGGCGACAAGGTGCAGGCTCGCCACATTGCTCAACGCGCCGGGGCCCCGCTGGTTCCCGGGACGGCCGACCCGGTTCACGATGCCGCCGAGGTTGTCGCCTTCGCCCGCGAGTTCGGACTGCCCGTGGCCATCAAGGCCGCCTTCGGTGGTGGTGGCCGCGGCCTGAAGGTGGCCCGCACGATCGCTGAGATCCCCGAGTTGTTCGAATCGGCGACGCGTGAGGCCGTCACGGCCTTCGGCCGCGGAGAGTGCTTTGTCGAACGGTACCTGGACAAGCCGCGACACGTGGAAACCCAGTGCCTGGCCGACACCCACGGCAACGTCGTGGTGATCTCCACGCGGGACTGTTCGTTGCAGCGACGCCACCAGAAGCTGGTTGAGGAGGCGCCCGCGCCGTTCCTGTCCGACGATCAACGTGCGCGGCTGTACGAATCGTCAAAGGCGATCCTCAAAGAGGCCGGGTACGTCGGTGCGGGCACCTGTGAGTTCCTGGTCGGGCAGGACGGCACCATTTCGTTCCTGGAGGTGAACACCCGGCTGCAGGTCGAGCACCCTGTGTCCGAGGAGGTCACCGGGCTGGACCTCGTGCGCGAGATGTTCCGCATCGCCGACGGTGAGGCCCTGGGGTACGACGATCCGCCGGTCCGCGGACACAGCTTCGAGTTCCGGGTCAACGCCGAGGACGCGGGGCGCAACTTCCTGCCCGCCCCCGGCACTTTGACGGCGTGGCGCCCTCCGAGCGGCCCCGGTGTGCGGGTGGACGAGGGCTACGTGGCGGGGATGTCGATCCCCGGTTCGTTCGATTCGCTCGTCGGCAAGATCATCGTCACGGGTGCCGATCGGACGCAGGCCCTGCAGCGTGCCCGCCGCGCCTTGGCGGAGACCGTCGTGGACGGAATGCCGACGGTGATCCCGTTCCATCAGGCCGTCCTCAACGATCCTGCGTTCACCGCGGCGAATGGCGCCTTCGGCGTCCACACCCGCTGGATCGAAACGGAGTTCACCGGCCACATCGAGCCGTACACGGGCGTGATCGGAGAATCCGAAGCCGTGGAATCCACGACGTACACCGTCGAGGTCGACGGTCGGCGCGTGGAGGTCCGATTGCCGACGGTCCTCACCGCGCCCCCACGATCGGCACCTCCGCGCAAGCCGACCAAGAGAAGCCGCGGCCCGGCTCAGGTGAAGGCACCGTCGACCAATGCGCTGACCTCTCCCATGCAGGGGACGGTCGTGAAGCTGCACGTGGCCGACGGCGACGAGGTCACCGAGGGCGATCTGGTCCTCGTGCTGGAGGCCATGAAGATGGAGCAACCGATCGCCGCGCACCGAGCCGGCATCGTGACGGCCCTCGCGTCCGTCGGTGCGAGCGTCGCCAGCGGCGAGGCCCTGTGCGAGATCGTCGATCCGGGCTGAACCCGACTCGCCCCACGACGCGGTGAAAGGCCCCAGTCCGGCAACCCTCCTATTGTGGGGGGATGAGCACTTCACGCCCCATCAGCCGTAGCGCCTGGATCGCCTTGGGTGTCGGTTCGGCATTCGTCATCGCTGGAGTGGTGTGTGTGGTCGTCGGTTTCTCAGAGAGCTCGCCGTTGCAGGCGACGATCCTGGACGCGGCAAGCGTGATGTTCGCGCTCGCTGTCGCCGTGCCTGTCGCTCAGATGACCTGGGAAACCAGGGCCTTACAGACCGGCGGCCGGGCCGCCCGCATCTTGTACACGCTCGCGGGGCTCTTCGTCGCCGCCGGCGCGGTGATGTACATCGTCGCCTTCGCGACCGGCCAGCGTGGGCTCGCCACGACTGCCGCCACGTTGACCTTTGCCGGCCTCGGGTTCGCCTTCGTCTACCTGTCGTGGAAGGCGCTGCAGCGCGAACCACCTTTGCGGCGCGCGGCGTTCCGCATGGTGCCCGACGATGCAGAGGACGATGACGTGGATTCACCCGACGATTTCGACGCAGACGAAAACCTTGCCAAGGACGACCTCACCGAGGAGGACGACTCGCCCCGACGAGGCATGTGACCCCTACAGTTCGGCGACGAGGCCCTGCAACAACGAAGCCAAGCGCGGCTTGGCAGCCTCGCCAGCGGCGATGACCTCAGCGTGATTGAGAGGCTCACCACTCACGCCGGCGGCGGCGTTCGTCACCAGCGAGATTCCGAGGACGGACATCCCTTCCGCCCGAGCGGCGATGCACTCCAGCCCGGTCGACATCCCCACGAGGTCCCCGCCGAGCACGCGCGCCATGCGCACCTCGGCTGGCGTCTCGTACTGGGGACCCGCGAACTGGCAGTACACCCCTTCTGGCAGATCCGGGTTGACGGTCCGAGCGAGCGCCCGCAGTTCGGGGCTGTACGCATCGGTCATGTCGACGAAGGTCGCGCCCGTCAGCGGCGTTGCCCCCGTCAGGTTGAGGTGGTCCGACAGCAACACGATCTGCCCGGGACCCCACTCGGCCCGCAGCGAGCCGCACCCGTTGGTGAGCACGACGGTCTTGGCCCCGAGGGCCGCGGCCGTGCGAACCCCGTGGACCACGCGGGCGACGCCGTGACCCTCGTAGAAGTGCGTGCGTCCGGTGAGGACCAGGCCGATGCGGCCAGACGGACCCCGCACGAGGCGCATGTCTCCCCCGTGCCCGGCCACGACAGGCTTGGCGAATCCGGGGATGTCACCGAGGGGGCGAGTGGCGAGGGTCTCGCCAAGCGTGTCGGCGGAGGCGTTCCAGCCCGAGCCGAGCACGAGAACGAAGTCGGCATGCGAGACGCCGGTCGTTTCGGCAATGGCCGCAGCGGCTTGTGTCGCGGCGGACGAGGGGTCGGTGAAGTCGATCACATCAGCACTCTAGCTCCGCACGTACGTCACGAGGATGTTACCGTCATGCAAAGTTCTGCCAACGTGCCAGGCCATCCCGCAATCGCGATGCCACAGTGGGGACCACACCCCATTGGCACGATCACCGACCGGAGCGGTCGGTCCGGGAGGAACCCCCATGGCATCCGAACTCTCCGCACAGGTTCGAGCTGGCGTGCTGCAGGTCGAGGACAACGGCCTGCTGACCTACAAGGGACGCGTCAACAGGCGGGCCGTGTTGGAAGCCGTCTGTCTGGACGGCGAACGCCTCGTCCTCGTCCGACTCGATGTCCCTGCGACGCTGGCCCATGCCGACCACAACGTCGCTGCCGTGACGTGCCGCGGCGAGGTTGCCTGGTGGGCCGAGATGCCCCAAGACCTTGGTGGCGGGGACTACTACGTGTCGTGTGATCTCGATGACAAGGGCGACGTCCGCGCTCTCAGCCGCACCGGCTACTCCGTCGAACTCGACCCGGCCAACGGACAGATCCGCTCCCAGGTCGCTGTCGGCTGACTCCGTCGGGGCTACTTGTACCGAGCCCAGGTGTCGCCCGAGGCGATCAGACCGGCCGTCGTTGCGGTGAAGTTGGGCCTCGCGCCGTCGGGGAAGTCGACCGTCCACGCCTGCGAGCCGTCCTCGATCATCATGGCTTTCAAGGTCGACGCGCCGGTGTAGGTCATGACGCGCTCCGGGTCGCACCACATCCCGACCGTTTCGGGGATCGCGTCGGTCGACCACGCCTCAGACCCGTCGTTGGGTGCCAGGGCGCGGATCGACGACTTGTCGCGCAGGATGACCTTCCCGGCACAGAATCCGACGGTGGTCGGGTCTGTGACGGCCCGCTCCCAGGAGACGTCTCCGCCGTCCGTGTAGACCTTCATCGTGCGGGTGTCACCCTTGACGACGAGTGTCGTGAAGGGAAAATCGGCGACATCGCTGTCGTACACGCTGGGACGAACGGGCGTTCCCTCGACGGGATCCTTGCATTGGCCGTTGTCCGAACACACCGAACTCTTGCCGTCCTTGGTGACGGCCACCTTGTCGCCGCGCAACAGAGTCGCCGTTCCCGCAGGCAACTCGACGCGCTTACCGTCGGACACGCGGAACACGACGGGCGAGCCGTTCTCGGCCAGCGTGACGCCCGTCACGGCTGCCAGGCCACCGACAGTGGACAGTCCGAAACTCGTGCCTTTCACGGTTTGTTCGCTGCTCCACAGCATGGTTGCGTCCTGTGCGAACGCCTGCACATTGACCACCGACTCGCCATTGCCCTTCGCCCGACCCGAGATGGCCAGCACGGTCTCACCAACCACGGCGATCTCACGGCTGGTGACGTGAACGGGCAAAGTGCGGGCGACCGCCCCATCGTCCAAGGCCAAGACCCGCAACTGCGAGTCGTACAGGCAGGCGATGCTTCCTGAGATCGGGCGATCCGAGCAGGAGAACGGCGTTGCAGCCGTGATGCGCCATCGAACCGACCCGTCGTTGACGTTCAGCGACACCAACTGGCTCTCACCGTCGGAATTGCTCCCGGCGACCAAGACATGCGATGCGTACTTCTCGTCGAAGCGCCCCGGTTCGTAGAAGCGCGTGGATGTGGCCTTCCCCAGGGCGGGGAACAACTCGCTGCTCGGTGTCGTCCACGACTCCTTCGGCGCCGACTCCTGCGCGGGGATGGTCCCCCGCGCCGCCATGACGGAGTCCTCGGCACTGGTCCGGTTCAGCAGGACGTTGACCCCAACGATGACGGCAATCGCGACGGCGACAACGCCAGCCGTGATGCCGATCCTCTTTCCGAGCCGCGGCCAATCGACGGCACGCTTGGGTGGACGGACGCGCGGCACGGTGCCGGTGTCCTCCAAGTGCTGCGTCAGTTTGGGGCGCGGAAAACCGCAATACGGACAGAAGTCCCCTTGACCAACGAGCAACCGCCCGCAGTTACTGCACACCCACATCACCTCGCTGTATCCGAAGTGTATGTGTCGAGCGTTGCACCCGGGCTAAGATTCCCGTCCGTGACCCAGGAAGCGGTCGCCGTACTGCTCGCCGGACCGTCGGGCAGCGGCAAGTCTCATTTGGCTCGGCAGTGTGGTGTCCCGCTGCTGCGACTCGACGACTTCTATTTTGACGAGGCCCATCCGGACCTTCCGCGTAAGCACGGACGGGTCGACTGGGACGATCCAGGAAGCTGGGACAAGGCCGGAGCACTGGCCGCACTAGGGCAGTTGTGTCGCACGGGCTCCACGACGGTTCCCGACTATGACATCTCGCAGTCGCGACGGGTCGGTCATCGCACGGTCACCATCGGGGAGTCCCGAGTGTTCGTCGCGGAGGGGATTTTCGCGCCGACCCTCCTCGCCGGATCACGATCAAACAATCTTCCAATCGAACCAATCTATTTGGACCGGCCACGCTCAATGGTGGCCGTACTGCGCCTCATCAGGGACCTGCGAGCCCATCGGAAGGCACCATCGGTCCTCCTGCGACGCGGCCTTGCCTTGTGGCGCAGCCAACCAAATTTGCGGCGCGAAGCCGTCGCCACTGGATTTTTGCCGTTGTCGATGCGCGCCTCCCAGGCGCGCATCGCTCAACTGCGAGATGGCTCCCTAGGCCAGCGGGGCCCAGGACGGACCCGTCTCGCCCAGTGACGTGTCGAGCTTTGCGAACAACGGCGTCGGCTTGACCAACGGACGCCCCACCTCGATCGGCGTCGAACGCCAGGCAGCCTGCTGGTTGACGTAGTCACCGGTCAGCACCGGGTAATCAGGACCACCCTCCTCACCGACCGTGCGGATCTCGGGCTGAGCCGCCCACACGCCGGTCCCACCGAGTGCCTCATGGACCTTCTGCGCGGCGTGCGGCATGAACGGTGTCAGCAGGGTGTTGGTGTCCTGCACGACCTGTAGGGCCGTGTGGAGAACGGTGTCGCGACGCTCCGGGTCGTCTTTCAGCTTCCACGGCTCCTGCTCGGAGATGTACTTGTTGGCGGCCGAAGCCACGCGCATCGCACCGCCCAGGGCTGAACGGAAGCGGGCTCGTCCCAACTGCTCGCCGACGGTCTGGTAGGCGTCTCGCGCAGCGGCCAGCAATGCCGTGTCAGCCTCGGTCAGCGTGCCCGGACGCGGGACCGCCCCCACGTTCTTGTGCGCCATGGAGATGGACCGGTTGACGAGGTTGCCCCACTCATTGGCGAGTTCGAAGTTCGTGCGGCGAACGAACTCGTCCCACGTGAAGTCGCTGTCTTGCGTCTCTGGGCCAGCCGCCGCGATGAAGTACCGCAAGGAGTCCGGCCCGAACTCCTGCAAGAAATCACCCACGTAGATGACCTGCTGGCGGGACGTGGAGAACTTGGACCCGCTCATCGTCAGGTACTCGCTGGAGACGACCTCGGTCGGCATGTTCAACATCCCGAACGGGCCGGGCTCGCCACCGCGGTCTCCTTGCCCGTTGTGTCCCAGCAACATGGCGGGCCAGATCACCGAGTGGAAGACGATGTTGTCCTTGCCCATGAAGTAGTACGACTTCGCCTCGGGGTCGCACCACCACTTCTTCCAGGCATCCGGTTCGCCGAAGCGCGCCGCCCATTCGACGGACGCCGACAGGTACCCGATCACGGCGTCGAACCAGACATACAGCCGCTTCATCGGCTGGTCGCGCCACCCGTCCAGGGGAATCGGCACGCCCCAGTCGAGATCTCGAGTGATGGCGCGCGGGCGCAGTTCCGACAGCAGGTTCGCGGAGAACTTCAGCACATTGGGCCGCCAGTCTGTGCGGCTGGAGAGCCAGGTCCCCAAGGCGTCGGAGAACGCCGGCAGATCCAAGAAGAACTGCTCCGAGTCGACGAACTCGGGCACCTCCCCGTTGATGCGCGAACGCGGGTTGATGAGGTCGGCGGGGTCGAGCTGATTGCCGCAGACGTCACATTGGTCACCGCGGGCGCCATCGGCGCCGCAGATCGGGCACGTGCCCTCGATGTAACGATCCGGCAGTGTCCGGCCCGTCGACGGGCTGATCGCGCTCTTTTGCGACTTCGCCACGACGTACCCGTTGCGGTACAGGGCCAAGAACATGTCTTGGACGACCCGGTAGTGGTTGCGCGTCGTCGTGCGCGTGAACAGGTCGTAGGACAGACCCAATCCCCGCATGTCCTCGACGATCACCCGGTTGTACTTGTCGGCGAGTTCGCGAACGCTGACACCTTCACTGTCGGCCTGCACCGAGATGGGCGTGCCGTGCTCGTCGGTGCCGGACACCATCAGCACGTCTTTGCCGACCATGCGCTGATAGCGGGAGAAAACGTCGGACGGTACGCCGAAACCGGACACGTGGCCGATGTGCCGCGGGCCGTTGGCGTACGGCCAAGCCACGGCGCTCAAGATCGCAGAACTCATGGGCCAAGCCTAGGGCTCCTGGACCAATGGCGTGTTCGTGGGAGCGCCGCCGGACGCGATGGACCCCCACGCCCGCGTCATTCTCGGATCTGCGAGATTCTCCGCGCGAGGACGGGGCGGGCGACCGTCAGCTCTCGGATCAGGGCAAGCGTCGGGCTGACAGCGAAGAAGATCGATCCGATGAGGAACATCCAGGTGCCGAGAGTCGCCGTCGACGGCTTGAAGAACAGGATGCTCCCGATGATGAACATGACTGCGGCCAAGAAGTTGACGAGGACGACAATGCCCGACAGCCAGGCGTAGACGCGGCGATGTTCCGCGCTCTGGTCGGCATTATGGGGATCGAACAGCCGCATGACGAATCCTTCCCGTTCCGGGTGTCGCGTGACGTCGGGCGCAGCTGTCAACGTACACCGGTGCCAGCCGGGCAAAACGCAGGCTCCGGGTCGTGGGCTCGCATCCGATGAATCCGGCTATGGCCAGTCGTCGAGCACCGTCTGCCTACGATGGCACATGGATACCTTTCCCCCGTACACCCCCGATCCCGATCGCTACGAACACATGGTCTATGCGCGCGCGGGCCGGTCCGGCTTGCGGCTCCCCCGGGTGTCCCTGGGCCTGTGGCACAACTTCGGTGACACGACGGCCACCACGAAGCAGCGCGACATCCTGCGCACGGCCTTCGACGTCGGCATCACCCACTTCGACCTCGCGAACAACTACGGGCCTCCCTACGGGGCCGCAGAGGCCAATTTCGGGGTTCACTTCGCCCGCGACTGGCGCCCCCTGCGCGACCAACTTCTCATCTCGTCAAAGGCGGGGTGGGACATGTGGCCGGGTCCCTACGGCGACGGGGGTTCGCGGAAGTATCTGGTGGCCTCCTGCGACCAGTCTCTGAAACGCATGGGGTTGGACTATGTGGACATCTTCTACTCCCACCGCCGAGATCCCTCCACACCGATCGAGGAGACGATGGGTGCCTTGGACTACATCGTCCGTTCGGGCCGTGCCCTGTACGCAGGGATTTCCAGCTACAACGCCGCCGACACCGCCCACGCCGCGCGTGTGCTTCGCCAGCTGGGCACGCCCCTGACGATCCACCAGCCCCGCTACTCCCTGTTCGACAGATGGATCGAACGGCCGGGAGCGAAGGCGAGTTCGAGCGGACACTCGCTTCAGGAGGTCCTCGCGGGAGAGGGCGTGGGGACGATCGTGTTCTCCCCCTTGGAGCAGGGGCTACTGACCGACCGCTACCTCGACGGCATACCGTCCGACTCCCGGGCCGGACGCGACGGGCGCTACTTCCGCGCCGAGCACATCACCGACGAACGGATCCAGCAGGTGCGCGCATTGGCGAAACTGGCTGCCGAGCGTGGACAGTCGATTGCTCAGTTGGCGCTCACCTGGGTGCTGCGCGAGGGACGCGTGACATCGGCGCTGGTGGGGGCGTCAACACCCGAGCAGGTGCGCGCGAATGCTGCCGCCGCCACGGGACCGGAACTGTCCCCGGCCGAGGTGGAGTCGATCGAGCGAACGATGAAGGTCACGCCGTAGATCGAGACGGCCGCGCCTCGCCCGCCGACCGGCCGACATGCGCGTTAGGCGACCACCGCATCGAACCCGGGCAGGATCACCTCGTCGATCAGCCGCGCGCGCTCGTCCAGGTGGAGGAAGGCGGCGTCCGCGGCCGTCAACGTGTACGCGAGCAGGTCGTCCCACCCGTAGTCGAAGGCCATGGTCAGCAGCGCGAACTCGCGACTCAGCGTGGTGTCGCTCATCAGCCGGTTGTCGCACGAGACGGTGACCGCGAACCCGAGCTCGGCCAACACCTCGAACGGGTGGCTTTCGATGTCGGGGCAGATGCCGGTCATCACATTCGACGTTGGGCAGACCTCCAGCGGAATCCGGAAGTCGCGGACGAACGTCGAGATGCGGCCCAGCCGCGGCGCCGAACCCGAGAAGTCGATGTCCTCGATGATCCGAACGCCGTGTCCGAGACGACGGGCTCCGCAGAGCTGGACGGCCTCGAAGATCGACTCCGGACCGGCGGCCTCGCCGGCGTGAATCGTGAAGGGCACGTTGTGGCGGCGCAGGTACTCGAACTCCGCCAGATGACTGGTGGGCGGGAACCCGTCCTCGGGACCGGCAAGATCGAACCCACACACGGAGTCGTCGCGGTAGTCGACGGCCAGGCGGGTGATGTCCCGGCGTGGCGGGGTGTGCCGCAACGAGGTGACCAACTGCCGCGCAATGATGGTCCGTCCCTGCTCGGCCGCGAGGTCCATGCCCTCGGCCAAACCATCCCGCACGGCCTCGACGGCCTCCGCAGGAGTCATCCCCCGTTCGAGATGCTGCTCGGGGGCCCAGCGCGCCTCCGCATAGACGACGCCGTCGAACGCCTGGTCAACGACGAACTCCCGCGCGACTCTGCGCAGCGCCTCGGGGGTCTGCATCACAGCAACCGTCTCGGCGAAGGTCAGCAGATACTCGGCCAGGGTGCCCGCGTTGGACTGGGTGACAAACCAGTCCGCCACGTCGGCGGGGTCGCTGACCGGCAGCGTATGCCCGACATCGGCGGCCAGCTCGGCGACGGTGTCGTCCCGCAGCCCGCCGTCCAGGTGGTCGTGCAACGCCACCTTTGGCATCCTCCTGATGCTTTTGAAGTTCGGGGTCACGCATCCTCCACTCGATTGAGATCCGACGGACCGAACCCGTCTGGCAACAGCGTTGACAGTGACCGGGGGCCGGTTGCGGTTTCCACCGCCATGTCGGGACCGCCATGCTCCCACAGCAACTGACGACACCGTCCGCACGGCAGGATCGGCTCGCCGAGCTTGTTCACACAGGTCAGGGCCGTGAGGCGCCCGCCCCCGGTCGCGGCCAGTTGGGAGACCACCCCGCACTCGGCGCACAGCGTGACGCCGAGTGCGGCATTTTCCACATTGCAACCGACAAGCAGCCGTCCGTCATCCGTCAGTGCCGCCGCCCCCACCGGGTAGTTCGAGTAGGGGGCGTAGGCGACCGCGGTCATGTCGACGGCTGCTTGTCGCAGCATCGGCCAGGAGATCTCGGCCATGGCCATCACTTCACGTAAGGCACACCATCGGCCGCTGGCGCCCGTGAACGTCCGAGGACCCCGGCGACGGCAATGATGGTTGCGACGTACGGCAAGAGCAGGAGCACGTCGCTGGGTACCGGCGTCTTCAGCGCTTGCACCTGCGAAGCGAGTTGCTTCACAAAGCCGAAGAACAGCGCCATGACGGCTGCCAACCCGGGACGCCACCGCCCCATGATGACGGCCGCAAGCGCGATGAAGCCGTTGCCCACGGTCATGTCCTTGGTGAACTGTCCGGTCGTGGCGAGGGTGAAGAAGGCTCCACCGAGCCCAGCGAACAGGCCACCGAGCAGAACGGCCGACCACCGCGTTGCCTTGACGGGCACGCCTACGGTGTCGGCAGCACGTGGGTGCTCACCGACGGCTCGCACCCTCAGGCCCCACTTGGTCCGATACAGCAAGAACCACACCAGGACGACAGAGGCCGCCGCCATGTAGGCGAGGATCGTCTGGTTGAAGAACACCGGACCGATAAACGGCAGGCTGGACAGACCCGGAATCGGCAGGGTGGGCAGTGTGGGCGACAGATTGAGGTTCAGTGAGTCCGGCTGCACGAGTTGGTCGTAGAGATACCCCGTGAGACCCGACGCGAGCAGGTTCAACACGACGCCCAACACGACCTGATCGACCAGGTACTTGATGGAGAACAGCGCCAACAGCGACGCCATGAGGATGCCCGACAAGGCGGCGGCGATCAGCGCCCAGGTCAGCGAGTCCGTGATGCTGCCCACGAGGGCCGCCGTGAAGGCCGCGCTCAGGAACTGACCCTCGATGGACACGTTGACGACGCCGGAGCGCTCACCGAGGACGCCGGTGAGGGCACCAAAGATCAGCGGCGTCGCCAGGGCGAGGGTCCCAGCCATCTGGTTGCTGACCGGGAAGGGCAGGTCGCGTCCGGCGGCCGCCCATGTCAAGAATCCGACGACGAGAGCGATCCCGGCGATGGTTGCCGTTGCGGCGAACACGCCGCGATGAACCTTGCCGGTGAGAATCAGGACGCCACCGGCGAGCACGAGCAGCGCGCAGACCAACAGTGTCGAGAACCCGGGGACCTCGACGACCGGCAACTGCACATCGTCGAATGCTCCGGAGAAGGCGAACGACGCCGTGCCCTTGATGCTCGTCAGGAGTGCCCCCAGGCCGATCCCCAAAACGATCAGCAAGACGCCTAGTGAGATGCGCGAGCGGCGCTTCTCGGGGGTTTCCATCGTTTCCACACCCGGGAGTTCCGGTGCGGCCATGACGGTGGTGGACATCAGGCTTCACCTCCGGCGACGGCCGACTTGCGCAAGCGGCCCTTGAGGAATGGGAACACGGTTCCGACGAGCCGCGGTGCCGCGACGAACAAGACGATGAGTGCCTGCAACACGAAGATCAGGGTGTTGGGTGTCTGCGCCATCGACTGCATCGACAGCCCGCCCGCGTTCATGGCGCCGAACAGCAGGCCGGCGAAGATGATCCCGATCGGATTGGATCGGCCCAGGAGCGCCACGGTGATCGCGTCGAAACCGACGGTGCCCACGACGCCGTCGCTGAGCGGCGTTGGTATGCCGCTCGGTGCCGGAGCGAGGGTTGACATGAGCCCAGCGAGCCCAGCGAGCCCACCGGCGATGGCGATCGTGAGAATGGTGGTCCGGGACTCGCTCATGCCGGCGGTACGGGCGGCATTGGGATTGGCCCCGACCGCACGGATCTGCATGCCGATCACCGACTTCTCCAGCAGCCACCACACGAGGATTGCCGCCCCGATGGCGAGGATGAACCCCAGGTGGAAGCGCGTGAGTCCGAAGCTCGGCAAAGTTGCCGATGCCGGCAGCTCCGGTGAGATGGGGTCGGTTCGCCCCTCCCGCCGAAATGCTGGCGTCGTCAACGCCCACGCCAACAAGTACAAGGCGATGTAGTTCATCATGATCGTCACGATGACCTCGTGAGCACCGGCCTTGGCCTTCAAGAGACCGACAATGCCACCCCAGATGGCCCCGGCGATCAGCCCGCCCAAGATCGCGACGATGAGGTGCAACCCGTAAGGCAGGTCCCAGGTGAACCCAATGTAGGCGGCAGTGGCTGCACCCCAGATGGCCTGGCCCTGGGCGCCGATGTTGAACAGGCCCGCGCGGAAGGCCAGGCCGACGCCGAGCCCGGCGGCGATCAAGGGCGCGGATCGCGCCGTCGTCTCGGCGAACGCGGCCGGGCTGCCGAGAGCACCCAGGAACAAGGCGGAGTAGGCGCCAAAGACCTTGTCCCAGGACGCCGCCAGCGGCAGCATCGGCGCCGAGAACAGGTAGTTCCACTGCTTGGCGACCTCTGGATCGGACACGATCATCAAAATCGCGCCGACAATCAGGGCCAAGAGGATCGCAGCGGCGGTTGTCGCGATGTCGCGCCACAGCGACCCACTGGACATGACACGCATGATTCGCTGAGCCATGGTCGGCTCCGGTGGCGATGAGTTCTGCGCCTCGGGTTGTGGATCCGCAGGCTTTGTCTGCGTCACGACTCCTCCTTCACCGGAGAATCGGCTGCTGGTGTCGAGTCCTGCGCCGTTGCGGCGGTGGGCGCGCCCCCGGTCTCCGACGCCATGGCCTCCTCGTAGGAGACCCCGGCCATCATGAGGCCGAGCGCGCCGCGCGGTGTCGACGGCGGGACGATCCCGACCAGGCGTCCGCGATACATGACCGCAACCCGATCGGCGAGCGCTTCGACCTCGTCGAGTTCAGTGGAAACCAGCAGGACGGCGGTCCCCTTGTCGCGTTCCGCGACGATGCGCTTGTGCAGGAACTCGATCGCTCCGACGTCAACGCCTCGTGTGGGTTGTGACGCCACGAGGACCTGAAGCTCCCGCGACAGTTCACGGGCTAGGACGACCTTTTGGGCGTTACCACCCGACAGGGACGACACCGGATCGTCGACCGACTGGGTACGGATGTCGAACTCCTGCACACGGTCGCGTGCGAACTGCTTGATGACGCCCCAGCGCAGGTTCACTCCGTTGCTGAACGGGGCGTCCGTCGCCTGGTTCAAGATGAGATTCTCGGCAACGGTGAACGTCTTCACGAACCCGTCCACGGCTCTGTCCTCCGGGACGAAGCCCACACCGGCATGAATGCTCTCGCGCGGTAGCGCGTGAGTGATGTCGCGGCCGGCAACGGTCACGCTGCCCGCGGCGACCGGAATGTTCCCCAAGATCGCGTCGGCGAGTTCCGACTGCCCATTGCCCTGCACGCCAGCGAGGCAGACGATCTCACCGGATCTGACGTCCAAGGACACACCGTCGACGACAACGGTCCCCGAGGCGTTCTGCACGACGAGGTCGGACAGGGCGAGTCGGACCTGCCCTGGTTGCGCGGGCGGCTTGTCGACCTCGAGGCTCACAGCCCGTCCCACCATCATTTCGGCGAGTTCGGTCTCGGTCATGTCGGGCGTGGCCTGTCCGACGACCTTTCCCCGACGGATCACCGTGATCTTGTCGGCGATGGCGCGGACTTCCCGCAACTTGTGGGTGATGAAGACGATGGCCTTGCCCGAGTCCCGCAGGCCCGTCATCACCTCCATCAGTTCGTCGATTTCCTGCGGCGTGAGGACCGCCGTGGGTTCGTCGAAGATGAGGTACGTCGCGTCGTTTGCGAGCGCCTTGAGGATCTCCACGCGCTGTTGCACGCCGACCGGCAGTTCCTCCACGACCGCATCGGGGTCGAGTCCCATGTTGTAGCGGGCCGACAGGTCCTTCACGAGTGTGCGTGCCTGACCGATGTTGAGGACTGGCCCGGGTCCCGGTTCGCGACCGAGAACAAGATTCTCGGCAACGCTGAAGACCTCGACCAACATGAAGTGCTGGTGGACCATGCCGATGCCAGCGTTGATCGCCTGCTTCGGAGCCGTGAAGGTGGCTGGCTGACCATCGATGGTGATGGTGCCCTCGTCGGGTGTGAGTAACCCGTAGAGCACGTTCATGAGGGTCGACTTGCCCGCGCCGTTTTCACCCAGCAGGCAGTGAATTTCGCCCGGCAAGATGTCCAGGTCGACGTGATCGTTGGCGACGAGGGAGCCGAACCGCTTGGTAATGCCACGGAGTTGAAGTCCCGTGGTCGTCTGATTCATCAAGGACCGCCCTTCCACGCGCGGACGCCAACAGCAAACCTGTCACGGTCGGCTGTTGGCGTCCGTCATGTCAATCAACGAGCCTCAGGAAGGCTGTGCCGAAGATTCAATCTTGATCTCGCCGGAGATGATGTCCTGCTTGATCTTGTCGAGTTCGCTCTTGGTGTCTGAGGACACCTTCGAGTCGTACTTGTGGAACGGCGACAGACCGGTGCCGTCGTTGTCCAGCGTGCCGACGTAGGGATCGTTGCTGAACTTGCCGTCAACACCGTCCTTGATCGCGTCGTACACGGCGACGTCCATGCCCTTGTACACGGAGGAAGCGATCACATCGCAGTAGTTCTCCGCGCTCACGCAGCCGTCGGTGTCCACCCAGATCGCAGAAACCTTGCCGCTCGAATCCTGCGCGACCTGCAATCCACCCTGCCCGGCCGGTCCGGCCACGGGGAAGATGACGTCTGCGCCCTGCGTGGTCAGGGTTTGCGCTGTCTGCTTGCCGGCGGCAACGTCTTCGAAGCCACCGACGAACTGGCCGTCTTGCTTGTCGGCGTCCCAGCCGAGCGTTTGAATCTTGGCGCCCTTCTGCGCGTTGTAGTACTCAACGCCCTGCGCGTAGCCGTCCATGAAGATCGTGACGGTCGGGATCTTCAGGCCGCCGAACGTGCCAACCTTGCCGGTCTCGGTCAGCGACGCGGCCAGGTAGCCCGCCATGAACGACGACTGAGCGGTGTTGAACACGAGGGGCTTGAGGTTGTCCAGAGTCGTCGATGGGGTGTTGTCGACGATGGCGAAGTTGATGTCCGGGTTGGCCTTGGCGGCCTTCACCGTCGCGTCCGACAGGAGGAAGCCGACGGTGATGATGGTCTGGCAACCGGCCTCGACCATGGAGTTGATATTGGTCTCGAAGTCCTTGGCGTCGTTGGACTCGACTTCCTTCGTCTGCACGCCCAACTCGTCCTTGGCCTTGACGAGGCCGTCATGAGAGGTCTGGTTGAAGGACTTGTCGTCGAAGCCACCGGAGTCCGACACCATGCAGGCGACGTAGTCGATCTGCGCGGCCTTCGATGCCGATGCGGTGTCGGATGGCGGCGTAGCACAGCCGCCCAGGGTCAAGGCCGCCGCGCCCAGGAGCGCGGCGGGAATCACCAGCGATTTCTTCACGGAGGAGCCTCCTTGGCTGAGTTGATACCGCCTGTCCGGGGGGTCGGCGGTGTGGCTGACTCTAGTGGGTACTCGCGTTACAAGTAACCGTCCACATCGTCCTCGATATGTCTTTGTAACCTGCGTTTCCTGGACATTGCCCACCAGACAGCGGACAAGGCATCTCAGAGGCAATTTTCAGCGACCGTAAAACGCATTCCGACACGCCGCCCCCGAACGTGGAAGGGACGGCCACGCAGACCCCGTGACTCCTGGACTGGGCCCTGAGTCCCTAGTCGCATCCACGGTGGATCGGCCGCGTGACCGTCCCCTCGTCCCCCCCGAGACGAGATGCATTCACCGAAGCCCCCCGACTTCGTGAACGTCGTTCTCTGTTCCAGAGTTTAGGCACGTCGACTTCCGAGATGCAAGAACATCGTTCACTATTTGTGTGGGACAATCCAAGAACACCGTTCACGACTGTTGGGAGACGCATGGGCGTTCGAGATGAACGTCGCGAGACGACACAGCGCGCCGTGCTGTCGGGAGGCCTTCGCCTGCTGGAACGCGGCGGTCCCCAGGCACTCACCGTGCGCGGACTCGCCCGCGAACTCGGGCTGGTCCCCTCGGCTCTGTACCGCTACGTCGCCAATCGTGATGATCTGCTGACGCTATTAATCACGCACTCGTACACGGCTCTCGCCGAGTACGTCGAGGCCGCCCACTCGGCGGTGGACCCCACAGATCTGCGCGGCCGATGGAGAGTCATTGCCCACGCCATTCGCGACTGGGCGCGGGTGCATCCGCACGAGTACGGACTCATCTTCGGTACACCCGTGTACGGCTACCAGGCGCCCCCCGAAAAGACCGTCGAGCCGGGGTCACGCGTCCTGCGGTTGTTCGCGGGCGTCGCCGTCGACGCTCAGGCGGCCGGGCTTCATCCTCCGAACGCCGATGTGTATAGGGACCTCGCCGAGCGGGCGACTGGCCCGTCGCAGGCATTCCTTGCTGCTGCCGGTATCAAGATCGACCCAGAGTGGATTCAGGTCGGTCTGACCGCCTGGCACCTCGTGATGGGCACCGTCAACGGTGAGCAGTTCGCGTACATGGGTAGCACCAACCTCGAGCGGGACGCCTACTTCGACGCGGTCGTCGCCATCGGCGAGAACTTCCTCCTGGGGCCCGAGGAGCCAAAACCTTCCGACGCTTGACACACGTCTGCCCCACCACGATCAGATCGGGGTGAGGCAAACGCGAGGAAAAGCTGTCAGTCAGCGGTGGCCTCGTCGGGCCACAACTCACCAATGTCTGACACGAACGCGCGGACGATCTCCTCGGAGCCCTCCAGCGCCGACATCTGGCCCGACAAGATGTCGGCCTCGATGCTCCCGACGATCCCGCGAACGCGGGTGGACCGCTTGATGCCGTCGAGTACCTCGCCGTTGACCAGGGCCCACAACCAGTCCAACTGCTGGCGAGCCCGACGAGCCTCGAGCCCGCCACCTTCGGTGTCCAGATAGGCGCGATGCTCGAGGACCGCATTCCAGACGTCGTCTAGGCCCTTGCCCGTGTAGGAACTGGACGTCAAAACCGGTGGCCTGCGCGCATTCGGATCGGAGGTGATCAGTTTCATCGCGACCCGCAACTCGCGGGCGGCGACACGCGCCTCCGACTCGTGGTCGCCGTCGGCCTTGTTGACGGTGATCACGTCGGCCATCTCCAAGATGCCTCGCTTGATCCCCTGCAACTGGTCGCCAGCGCGAGCCAACGTCAGCAGCAAGAAGGTGTCGACCATTCCAGCGACGGCCACTTCGGACTGTCCAACGCCCACGGTCTCGACGAGAACGACATCGAAGCCGGCTGCCTCAACGACGACCATGGATTCGCGGGTCGCGCGCGCCACACCGCCCAGATGTCCGGCACTCGGGGAGGGTCGAACGAATGCGGACTCGCTGGCGGCCAACTCGGCCATCCGCGTGCGGTCGCCCAGAATGCTGCCGCCCGTGCGAGTCGACGACGGGTCGACCGCCAAGACCGCGACCTGGTGGCCCTGCCCGATGAGCCGCATGCCCATCGCATCGATGAAGGTCGACTTTCCGGCACCGGGCACGCCGGAGATACCGACGCGCACGGAGTTTCCGGCATGGGGACGCAACAAGCGCAGCAGTTCGCGGGCGACCACTCGGTGGTCGGACCGACTGGACTCCACCAAGGTGATGGCCCGGGCGATATGGGGCCGGGAGCCGGCACGAACGAGTTCGGCCAACTCCGCGGCCCCTATGCGCCCCTGCACTACTGCTGTCCGTCCAATCGGTCGCGCAACTTCTGGAGCACTTCGATGGCAGCGTCGGGAATCACGGTCCCCGGCGGGTAGATCGCGTCGGCCCCTGCCTCACGCAGTTCGGCGAAATCCTGCTCGGGGATCACGCCGCCGACGACGATCATCATGTCGGGACGACCGCGCTCATCGAGCTCCGCACGCAACGCAGGCACCAGCGTCAGGTGACCGGCCGCCAGCGACGAGACGCCAACAACGTGGACGTCGGCCTCGATGGCCTGGCGAGCAACCTCAGCCGGGGTCTGGAACAACGGGCCGACATCGACATCGAAGCCGAGGTCCGCATAGGCCGTGGAGATGACCTTCTGACCACGATCGTGGCCGTCTTGGCCCATCTTCGCGACGAGGATGCGGGGACGACGACCCTCCGCCGCCTCGAAGTCCTCGACAAGCTTGCGCGCCTGCGTCACGTTCTCGGTGGATCCGACCTCAGTGCTGTACACACCACTAATTGTGCGGATCTGCGCCGTGTAGCGCCCGAATTCCTTCTCCAACGCGTCGGAGATTTCGCCGACGCTGGCCCGCGCCCGCGCCGCATCGATCGACAGCTTGAGGAGGTTCCGCTCGGGATCGGTCGGATCGGGGTTGGCCGCTGCCCAGGTGAGCTTGGCGAGAGCCTCTTGCGTCACGGCCTCGTCGCGCTCGGCGCGCAGCTTCTGGAGCTTGGCGATCTGCTCCTCGCGCACCTTCTGGTTGTCAACCTTCAGCACCTCGGGCGTGACGTCGTCCTCGACCCGGTACTTGTTGACGCCAATGAGCGGCTGGCGGCCAGCGTCGATGCGCGCCTGGGTGCGGGCAGCCGCCTCCTCGATGCGCATCTTCGGGATACCGGCCTCGATCGCCTTGGCCATGCCACCGGCGGACTCGACCTCTTGAATGTGCTCCCACGCCTTGGCGGCGAGCTCGTAGGTGAGGCGCTCGACGTACGCGCTGCCACCCCACGGGTCGACGACCCGGCACGTGCCCGACTCCTGCTGCAAGAACAGCTGCGTGTTGCGCGCGATGCGAGCCGAGAAGTCGGTGGGAAGCGCAATGGCCTCATCCAACGCATTCGTGTGCAGGGACTGCGTGTGGCCCTGCGTGGCGGCCATCGCCTCAAGGCAGGTCCGTCCAACGTTGTTGAAAACGTCCTGCGCGGTCAGCGACCAACCCGAGGTCTGCGAGTGGGTCCGCAAGGACATCGACTTCGGGTTCTTCGGATCGAAGTCGCGAACCAGACGCGCCCACAGCAGGCGGGCGGCCCGCATCTTGGCGACCTCCATGAAGAAGTTCATGCCGATGGCCCAGAAGAACGACAGCCGCGGCGCGAACTGGTCGACCTTCAGGCCGACGGACTCACCGGCGCGGATGTACTCGACACCGTCGGCCAGGGTGTAGGCCATCTCGATGTCGGCCGTCGCCCCGGCCTCTTGCATGTGGTAACCCGAAATCGAGATCGAGTTGAACTTCGGCATGTTCGCGCTGGTGAACGCGAAGATGTCGGAGATGATCCGCATGCTCGGAGTGGGCGGGTACACGTAGGTGTTCCGGACCATGAACTCTTTGAGGATGTCGTTTTGGATGGTGCCGGTGAGCTGCGCGGGCTTGACGCCCTGCTCCTCGGCCGCCACGACATACAAGGCGAGGATCGGAAGAACCGCGCCGTTCATGGTCATCGACACGCTCATCGAGTCGAGCGGGATGCCGTCGAACAACTGACGCATGTCCAAGATGGAGTCAACGGCCACACCCGCCATGCCCACGTCACCTTGCACACGCGGATGGTCGGAGTCGTAGCCGCGGTGGGTCGCCAGGTCGAACGCGATCGACAGACCCTTCTGCCCTGCGGCCAGGTTGCGCCGGTAGAACGCGTTGGACTCCTCAGCCGTGGAGAAGCCCGCGTACTGGCGGATGGTCCAAGGCTGGTTGACGTACATGGTCGCGTACGGACCACGCAAGAACGGCGGGATGCCGGGGGCCGTGTTCAAGAAGTCCAGGCCGTCGTAGGCCGAATCGTCGAACAGCGGCGGCACGAGAATGTGCTCGGGCGTCTGCCAGCCGTGGCTGTAGTTGCTGACACCCGCCAGGAGGCCGTCGAACTGGGCCTCGGCATCGGCCGGAGGCTTGGTTGATCCCAGGTCAACGGAGTCGAACCGCGGAATCGAGCTCATTTGGCAACTCCCAACTTGTCGAGCACGTCACCCAGGAAGGCGACGACGTCCATGCCGGTGAACACTTCACCGTCGATGACGGAGGCGGCCTCATCGCTGCCGGTCTCGGCCAACTTGCCAGCGATGTACACGGTCGACACGCCAGCCTCCTTCAGGGCCTTGGCCACGGCGACTGCCTGATCTGCGTAGACCTTGCCGGACGAGCACAAGACGGCCACGCCATGACCGGCGGCCTGCGCCGCGATCTCCTCGGGGGTTCCACCCTCGCTGGACGGGGTTGCAAGGCCGCCGACACTCAGAAGCGCGGTGGTGAACGTCTCGCGTGCGCCGAAGTCACGGCGGGCACCCAGGCACGCCAGGAAGACCTCGGGCTTGGCGCTCGCCGCGCGGTCCCGCAGCGCCTCGAAGACGTCCGAATCGCGGATGGCCTCGAGGCCACCGAGTTCGGGTGCGGCGGGCCGGGTACGAACATCGACCTCGGGCTCGACGGTCAGCGGGAACATGGACACGCCCGTGATGGGCTGGGTCCGCTTGGCGAGGCGCTTGGCGCGCTCGGCATTGGTCGCCGCGATCTCGTCGGCGATCTTGCCGCTGGCCAGGGCTGCGATCATGCCCTCAGCCTCGATGTCTTGGACGAGCGCCCACGCCTTCTCGGCGAGTTGTTGCGTCAGTGCCTCGACGTACCACGATCCACCGGCGGGATCGGCGACGCGCCCGACGTTGGATTCCTCGCTGACCAGCAACTGGACGTTGCGAGCCATGCGACGGCTGAAGTCGGTCGGGAGACCGAGAACCGTGTCGTGCGGCAGTGTCGTCACACGATCGGCGCCACCGACGGCGGCGGCGAATGCGGCGATCGTGACGCGCAGCATGTTGACGTACGGATCGTCGCGGGTGAACATCCGCTTCGAGGTCACAACGTGTTGCAGAGCGTTGGCGGCCGACGCGGGAACGCCGACAACCTCGCCGACTCGTGCCCACAGGGTCCGCAGGGCCCGCAGCCTCGCGATGGTCATGAACTGGTCGGCGTCGGCGCTGACCTTGAACTGAATCTGCGAGAAGCCCACCTCGGGGGCGAACCCGGCATCGGCCAGGTCCCGGAGATATTCGATGCCGGTCGCAATGGCGTAGGCGAGCTGTTGAACGTCGCTGGCGCCTGCATTGTCGTAAGGCAGGACGTCGACGGTCAGGGCCCGCACGTGGCCGTACTCCTGTGCGATGGCCACCCATTCGCGGTGCGGAGAAAGATCGGCCGGCGTGCCCTGGAGAGCCGCCTGCGCGAGTGCGTCAATACCGAAGTTGCCGTGCACCTTGGACTTGTCAGCGGATTCCCAGAACGACTTGAGAGCCGTCGCGGCCGCGACATGATCGGTGACGCTGCTGACCGACAGCGGGGCAAGTTCTGGCACGAACCCGTTGAGGACGGCCGGGAGGTCGCCCGCGGCGATCGCGTCGGGGTCGATGCGCAGGTGGAGGGACGTCGCGCCTCGCTCGATGTCCTTGAGCACCTGCTCGTTGGTGAAGGTGACGTCGGGATCTTCATGCAGCTGGCGGACATCCCAGGCCTGGACGGCGCCGGTCCGGATTCGTGCGCCACGCGTGAAGGGGGTCACTCCCGGGTAGCCGAGGGGATCGTCGGTTCGCCAGTACAACGGCTCAATCGCCAGCCCGTCCACCGTATTGGTGCGCAGGCGGGCCATCGCCTGATCGATGGTGAGTTCCTTGCCCTCCGGCCGCCTTCGATTGAGTACTTTCAGGACTTCGGCTTCCCAATCCGACCGGCTGGGAGCTGGGAAGTCGCTCGCAAAATGCAGCGGTGTGTCGGTCATGAGCCTGAGCCTAGTCGTGAACCTTCTCACCTCGCCGCCCCTCTACGAGATTGCACCGGCACACCCGTGCGAGAAAACGTATTTCGCCCCGGCAAGCGTGCTCCAGAGGTCTAAACGACCTGCCTCACGAGCGCCTCGGCCGCGTCCACGATCTTGAGGGTCTCGCGCTGCCAGTTGGATTCCTGACTCCGAAAGGGTCCGGTCGCCAGCGAGATAATCACCGCAGCCGCCCGCAATCGCAGTTCGTTGGGGTCCACGCGCTCGTCGAATACGGGCACCCACGAGCGGATCAACGCGTGCACCCGGGCCGCCTGCTGATGGTTCATGCGCTGCACCGTGGACAGGTGCGCGATCAGGCAGGCCAGGTCATCGGCCCGGGAGCCGGGACCGGCCGTGTCGACGTCGAGGATGCCGCACACCCGTCCACCCATGACGTGCAACTGTCCCTCGTGGAAGTCGCCGTGCGTGGGTTCGTTCCCCGGTCGAATCGGGCGCAGCCCGCCTTCGATGTGGCCCACCATCCAGCGCAGGCGACGCTCAAGGTTCGGCATCGCCTGCCCAACCATGTTGGCGTAGTGCGCAACGGCGTCCGACCACGGGGCGCGACGCTCCAAGTTGGCGATCGCCTGCGGCATGGCGTCGAGGATCCCGATGAGGTCGTCCGCAGAGCAGGGATCCTTCGGCTCGAAGATGGCCCTGGCGAGGGGAATCCCGTTCAGCCGACGAAGAACCAGCAGGTTGTCGGTCGTTGCTGCGGCGATGATCGGTGCCGGCACGCCAGCCCCCAAGAGAAGCTCGTGGCGCAGCCTGACCTCCTCACAGGGTTCGGGCCGCAGAACCTTGGTGTACAAGACCGTCCGATGCCGAGCCAAGGTGACTTTCAAGACAGCGCGGCGCCGCGGACGGTAGCCGATCATGTCGAGGCGCACGTCCTCGGGGCGGACCTTGACGTCGAAGACGCCGAACTCATTGAGGATCGACGCCATGTCGTCCGCGTAAGCGGCCCGCACCAGCCCAGGCAGATCAGGGTCCTTCGGATACAGCCACACGGCGACCTCGCGCTCGCCGTCGTAGAAGACCTCGGCCCGATGATCGGTCCCCGCCAGCCGTCCCGCACGCGCGCTGACGCCCAGCAGTTCCTCGCGCCGCCCGTACGCCCACTCGATGGTCGCGGCGTACGTCGCCGTCGTGGACTGCCCAGGGTTGGCGTCGATGTGGTCAAGGCGCCACGAGATGAGTTCACCGCCGGCGTGCTCCACGGCAACGCGCAACAGCGCGCCGACATCTGGAGACGTCAGCAGGACCGACCCGTCGAGATCGTGCGCCACGGCGGGAGCCTACTCGTCAGCCATCCCAAGTCGCCGCAAACCCAGACGAGAAGCTCGCCGTCCGTCGAGTTCCGACACCCGCATCTCCACCAACACGTGGTCCTCGGAGTCGACAACGGGGAGATCCACGTCGATTGTGTCCCCCACCGCCGGAAGGCGACCGATGCGAGCCATGAAATAGCCCGCGACCGTGTCGTAGGGACCGTCGTCGAGCACGAGGCGCGTGCGCTCCGCGAAGTCCTCCAGCGTCATCAGACCATCGATGTCGTTGGACGGGAGGTCGCCGGGCACGACTTCGTCGTACTCGTCGGTGATGTCACCGATCAACTCCTCGACGAGGTCCTCCAAGGTGACGATTCCGGCGGTCCCGCCGTACTCGTCCTTGACGACGGCCATGTGCGAGGACTGTTTGCGCATCTGCGTGAGCGCGAGCAGGACCTTCATGCTCTGCGGGAGGGCCAGGATTGGGCGCACGAGTTGGCCGACCGGCGTGTTGCGCGTGGCGGGGTCCAGGTCGAACAGGTCGCGCACGTGCACGAAACCCAAAACATCGTCGCGCGTCGCGCCCGTCACCGGGTAGCGCGAATGACTGGCACTGCGCACCTCATGCAAAGCCTTGTACGCCGGCAGATCGCCGTTGAGAAAGTCCACCTCGGTTCGAGGCACCATGGCCTCCCGCAGGCTCACCTCCCCGGCAGCGAACACGTCGTCCATGATTTGGCGTTCCTCGGCCCCCAGCGTTTGCGAGGAGCCGACCATGGCGCGCAACTCTTCGTCGGTGACCACCTCTCGTCCCGCGGTCGGGTCCCCACCGAACAGGCGGACGGCGACGTTCGTCGAGACGCCGAGGAACCAGATGACGGGGCGGGCCATCTTGGCGATCACGTTCACGAGGGGCGCCAGGGCCAAGGCGAAAGACTCCGCTCGCTGCATCGCAAGCCGCTTTGCCGCCAGTTCCCCCAGCACGATCGAGAAGTACGAGATGACGATGGTGATGAGGATCAAGGCGAGGGCGTCGGCCACCCCGGTCGGCATCCCCCAGCCGGTGAAGACGGGTGACAGCTGCTCGGAAAGCGTCGCCGCACCGAATGCGGCCGACAAGAATCCCGATACGGTGACACCGATTTGAACAGCGGACAAGAACAGGTTGGGGTTCTCCGCGAGCCGAGCCACGGTTTGACCGCGTTTTCCCTTGCCCGCGATGCGTTTGATCTGGCTGTCGCGGAGGGAGACGAGGGCCATCTCTGCGGCCGCGAACACTCCTCCGATGAGGATGAAGACAAAGATCAACGCGACATTTTGCAGCGTTTCAGCCATGTGCGTTCACAGGGGACCGGCTCTCCTCATCCTGACATCGCGACGCCCCGTTCCCGACGTCCTTGCTGGGCAAGATTAACTGACCGTCGCCCGCTCACACACTCCCCCGCGCGACGGCGAACTCTGGATGCCTGTGGGAGCATGTCGCCATGCCACTGAATGTCGCAGTCATCGGCACGAACTATCTCGGCGCCGCTCACGCCGCCGGGATGGCCGAGTTCGGCCACAGGGTCATTGGCGTCGACATCGCCCCCGACCGAGTTGAGGCCTTGTCAGCGGGTCGATCCACCATCTTCGAGGAGGGACTGGAGCCCCTGCTGGCCAAACACACGGCGTCTGGCAGGCTGCGCTTCACGACGGACTACCGCGAGATCGCCGACTGGGCCGACGTCCATTTCGTCTGTGTCGGAACGCCGCAGTCCGATTCCGGAGCTGCAGACCTGTCGCAGGTGTGGGCGACCGTGGAGACCCTGGCGCCGATGTTGACTCGCCCCACGGTCATCGCGGGCAAGTCGACGGTACCGGTCGGAACGGCTCCCCAGATTCAGGCGCGGTGTGACGAACTTGCCCCCGGCGTGGGAGTCGAGGTCATGTGGAACCCGGAGTTCCTTCGAGAGGCGCACGCGGTCGCGGACACACTGCGCCCCGATCGAATCGTCCTGGGCACCCGGTCCTCGCAGGCGTTGGCGACGATGCGTGAGGTGTACGCGATCCCGATCAGCGACGGCGTCCCCATCGTCGAATGCGACATCGCCACGGCCGAACTCATCAAGACGGCGGCGAACGCGTTTCTGGCGACGAAGATCTCCTTCATCAACGCGATGGCGCAGATGTGTCAGTCGGCCGGAGGGGACGTGACCCTGCTGGCCGACGCCTTGGGGTACGACCGCCGCATCGGGCGCGAGTTCTTGAACGCGGGCCTCGGGTTCGGCGGCGGCTGCCTCCCCAAGGACATCCGGGCACTGGCCGCGCGCGCCGATGAACTGCACGTTGACGTGCTCGCCGACTTGATCGCATCCGTGGAGGCCATCAACCAAGGACAACGCGCCGAGGTTGCCGAGTTGGCCATCGAGCAACTGGACGGAGCGATCGCCGGTCGCAAGATCGCCGTCTTGGGCGCGGCGTTCAAGCCCGGCACCGACGACACGCGGAACTCTCCCGCGCTGACGGTGGCCGACCACCTCGCGGCAGCGGGGGCGGACGTGTGGATCTTCGATCCTGAGGCTCGCGTGTCCGGACCGAGCTTTACGCAGGCCACCACGATCGAGGAATGCCTGCGAGACGCTGAACTCGTCCTCCACCTCACGGAGTGGCCCCTGTTTCGACAGCTGGACCCCATGGATTATGCGTCGCTGGTGAAGAACAAAGTGCTCATAGACGGACGGCTCAAGCTCGACCGCGCCCTGTGGCAGGCGGCAGGGTTCAAGGTCGTTCAACTGGGTCGCGCCACAACGCTGTAGCTGCCCAGGCATTCGGTGATCGGGCGTCCCGATCACCGAATGCCTGCGGTCAGCTCAGCGCAAGAGCGAGATTCTCGTCGAGTGCGGCGAGGAACTCCTGCGTCGTCAGGTACTCCTGATCGGGGCCGACGAGCAGCGCCAGGTCCTTGGTCATCTTGCCGGACTCGACCGTCTCGACACACACCCGCTCCAGCGTCTCGGCGAAACCCACGACCTCTGGCGTTGCGTCAAGCTGCCCACGGTGCTTGAGACCACCGGTCCACGCGAAGATGGACGCAATCGGGTTCGTGGACGTCGGCTTGCCCTGCTGGTGCTGGCGGTAGTGCCGGGTCACGGTTCCGTGAGCGGCCTCCGCCTCAACGGTCCGCCCGTCGGGAGTCATGAGCACGCTCGTCATCAAGCCGAGTGAGCCAAACCCCTGAGCGACAGTGTCGGACTGCACGTCACCGTCGTAGTTCTTGCAGGCCCAGACATAGCCACCCTCCCACTTGAGGGCAGCGGCGACCATGTCGTCAATCAGCCGGTGCTCGTAGGTGAGACCGCGGGCATCGAACTGGTCCTTGAACTCGGCGGCGAACACGTCGGCGAAGATGTCCTTGAACATCCCGTCGTAGGCCTTCAGGATCGTGTTCTTCGTCGACAGGTACACCGGGTAGTTCCGCTTCAAACCGTACGAGAAGCTCGCCCGGGCGAAGTCGCGGATGGACTGTGTGAAGTTGTACATACCCATCGCGACGCCACCCTCGTCGGGATAGTTGGCGACGACGTGCTCGATGGGCTCCGACCCGTCCTCCGGAGTGAAGGTGATCGTCAGCTTCCCGGCACCAGGCACGGTGAAGTTCGTCGCCTTGTACTGGTCGCCGTGCGCGTGACGTCCGATGACGATCGGCTTCGTCCACCCCGGCACCAGCCGCGGAATGTTGGAAATGATGATCGGCTCGCGGAAGACGACGCCGCCGAGGATGTTGCGAATCGTCCCATTGGGAGACAGCCACATCTTCTTCAGACCGAATTCGGCGACGCGGGCCTCGTCGGGGGTGATGGTGGCGCACTTCACGCCCACACCGTGTTCTTGGATCGCGTGCGCTGCGTCAACCGTGACCTGATCGTCGGTCGCGTCGCGATTCTCGATGGACAGGTCGTAATACAACAGGTCGACGTCGAGATGGGGGTGAATCAGCCGCTCCTTGATGAACTGCCAGATGATCCGGGTCATCTCATCGCCGTCAAGCTCCACGACCTTGCCAACAACCTTGATCTTGCCCATGCGGTCCCTCCGTGGTCGGTTGGTCGAACCTTACCCAAGGCGCGGCGCCACCCGTCGGGCGCCCACGGTTGACCGAACCGCTAAGGTGACCCAATGTCCGAATCCCGACTGTGGGTCCTCACCCTGACGTGCCCAGATCGTCCTGGAATTGTGCACGCCATTACGGGGGCCATCGTGCGCGCCTCTGGGAACATCACCGAACTCAAGCAGTTCACGAGCATCGATACCGGGCGCTTCTTCAACCGGATCCAGTTCGAGACGGACCTGCCGGAGGACCGCCTGCGCGCTGTCCTCGACCCGGTGACCGCCGACGTGTCGGGTCGCTATGAACTGTTCGAGGCCACTCGCAAGATGCGGACCTTGGTGTTGGTGTCCAAGGTGGGTCACTGCCTCAACGACATCTTGTTCCGACAGCGCGCCGGCCTGCTGCCGATCGAGATTCCGCTCATCATGAGCAACCACCCCGACCTTGGCGACCTGGCCGGTTTCTACGACGTGCCGTTCGAACAGCGCACAGTCACCCCCGACACCAAGGCCGAGTTCGAGGCTGCGATGCTGCGCCACGTCGAAGAGTTGAACATCGAACTCGTCGTCCTCGCGCGGTACATGCAGATTCTGTCGCCGGACGCGTGCCGGGCGTTGGCCGGGCGCGTCATCAACATCCACCATTCGTTCCTGCCGGGGTTCAAGGGAGCCAATCCGTACCGGCAGGCGCATCGCCGAGGCGTAAAGATCATCGGGGCCACCGCCCACTTCGTGACGGCCGATCTCGATGAGGGTCCGATCATCGAGCAGAACGTGGTCCGCGTCTCCCACGAGATGACCGTGCAGCAACTCGTCGATGCCGGACAGCGCGAGGAGTCGGCCACACTGTCGAACGCGATGCGCCTGTTCGCCGAGCACCGGGTCCTGCTCGACGGCTCCCGAACGATCATCTTCGGCTGAGGCGCGGCGATGGCTTCCGGATCGGGTTGGATGCGCCTGCTGAGTCAGGCGGCCGGTTACGTCTTGCGGGCCGCGACGGGCGAGCAGGGGTCGACCAAACCTGCAAGGCGGGACGACAAACCGACGGCGCCGGGTGACCGCGCCAGGCCGCGAACACCAGCACCTGGTGGGGAGTACCCGGGCGACTACGAGGGCATGCCGCGTGTCACGTACCAACCACGCGACGACGATTTCGCCGACCCCGGCGAGGTCGTCTGGACGTGGGTCCCGTACGAGGAGGATTACGCCCAGGGTAAGGATCGCCCCGTGTTGGTGATCGGCTGGGACGACGCGTGGCTGCTCGGACTGCCGGTGACGAGCAAGGACCACGACCGCGATGCCGCTCAAGAGGCGGCGGCGGGGCGCTACTGGTTCGACATCGGCACCGGCGAGTGGGACCGGGATCGACGCCCGAGCGAGGTTCGCGTCAACCGCGTCGTCCGTGTCGACCCTTCGCAGGTGCGTCGGACCGGTGGTCGCCTGACCAAGGATCGCTTCGACGCGGTCGTTGCTCAGATGCGCAAATACCTGTGAAAATCGCCGATCAAGCATGGTTACTCGCCGGTGACCTCAGTCGACTGACCGGGCAGTCTAAATGCCCAACGTGTTGAATCAGTTGACTGTTAACGTTTTCATCGTAACTACTTCGTTGCTACCCGTCGGTCGGATTCGGATCGAATGCCGACGTGCGACAGCTAGGCGCTGGGGGGCGATTCGCTGTCGGAACCGAACGGGGACGATCTTCGTCGCATGACGTGGTTACAGGGTATTCACAGCGAGGGAATCAGGATCCACGGGGATGGACGAATCACGAGACTTCACGACAGAAGTCCGCACGGACAACACGGGCACGTCGCTCGGTCGGGAGGTGACCCGATGAGCAGCGAAGGCATTCGAGTGCTGCAAAACAGCGGCTTCGTCATCCTCGGCATCGGAATGGTCTACCTGATCGCCACGCCGGTCGCGGTGATCGTCGGTCCCCTCGTGGTCTGCGCGATCGGGGTCGTCTTTCTAGCCATCGCCTACCGCGTCAAGCGTGACCAAGCCAAGAAATCGATCAGCGACCTCGCGGCAGATCTCACCGACCAGCAAACAGCTGAGGCGGAAGCGGTTCGGTAACCGTCCGCCAGGCGACGGAAACCACTGGTTGGCCTGCTGTTTCTGGCCGCTGAGCACCAGCGACCACACGCCGGTCACGAGGCTGCACGGATCGCTCACCTCGCACACCGACAACACGTTCTTGCGGTAGTTTCGAAGCGTGCCCAGAACCCACGTCGGCTGGAGGAACCAATGACGCAACCCGTAAAAGTCGCAGTGACCGGAGCAGCCGGCCAGATCTGCTACAGCCTGCTGTTCCGCATCGCGAGCGGTGCCCTGCTCGGCCCGGATCAGCCTGTTGAACTTCGCCTTCTCGAGATCACCCCGGCCCTCAAGGCCCTCGAAGGTGTCGTGATGGAACTCGACGACTGCGCGTTCCCGACGCTGGCAGGCGTCGAGATCGGTGATGACGCTGAGAAGGTCTTCGACGGAACCAACCTCGCCATGCTGGTCGGCGCCCGCCCACGCACCAAGGGCATGGAGCGCGGAGATCTGCTCAGCGCCAATGGCGCGATCTTCACGGCGCAAGGCAAGGCCTTGAACAAGGTCGCCGCGTCCGACATCAAGATCCTCATCACCGGCAACCCCGCCAACACGAACGCGCTCATCGCGATGAGCAATGCCCCCGACATCCCCGCCGAGCGGTTCAACGCGCTCACGCGCCTGGACCACAACCGGGCCATCAGCCAGTTGGCGGCCAAGGTCGGCGTTCCGGTGACGGAGATCTCGCACATGACCATCTGGGGCAACCACTCCGCCACGCAGTACCCCGACCTGTTCAACGCCACGGTGTCCGGCAAGAACGCCGCCGAGGTCGTGGGCGATCAGGACTGGATCGAGTCGACCTTCATTCCGACCGTCGCCAAGCGCGGCGCCGCCATCATCGAGGCGCGCGGCGCCTCGTCGGCCGCGTCGGCCGCCAACGCGACCATCGAGCACATGCGCGACTGGGTCAAGGGCACGCCTGAGGGCGAATGGGTGTCGATGTCCGTGCCGTCCGACGGGTCCTACGGAGTTCCCGAGGGCGTCATGTCCTCGTTCCCGTGCACGGTGGACGCCAATGGCAACTACTCGATCGTCCAGGGGCTCGAACTCAACGAGTTCAGCCGCGCGAAGATCGACGCTTCGGTCGCCGAACTCGTTGACGAGCGCGCAGCCGTCACCGAACTCGGCCTGATCTGATCCCGTTCCGTCGAGTCGAGACTCGGCGGCACTCACGTGGGCTCGGGACCCTTTCGGGGGGCTCGGGCCCACGTTGCTGTTCGCAGGGTGTGGGGCCTCGGAGGTTCAGCGGGACCGTCTACCGCTGCGGCGGGACGACCCAGGTCAGAGCCAAGATGCCGAGCCCGGTCACGAGGTACCACAGCACGTCCACGGTCTTGCTGCGCACGGCCAGCAGCTTGGCCACGTCGCGGGGCAGGGCGATCCGCAACGCACCCCCGAAGGTCACGGACAGTCCAATCGCGGTCGACCCGACACGCCAGTGTCCGGTGGCCGTGATGGCCAGTCCAACGACGACGCCCCCCAAGACAAGGAGAAGTGGCCATTCGTCAAGCACCTTGCTGACGAACGGCCGGTTAGTCCACTGGGTCCGGGGCCCACGAACTTTAGGCACCAGCCAACCGCTCCGCGCGCTCGACGACGTTGGCCAAAAGCATGGCCCGCGTCATGGGTCCGACTCCTCCGGGAACAGGCGCCACCAGATCAGCCACGTCCCACACGGATGCGTCGACGTCGCCGGCAAGACCGCTGTCGGTGCGCGTGATGCCGACATCGATGACCACCGCTCCCGGCCGCACGTGGTCTGCGGTCAGCAATCCCGGCGACCCGGCGGCCGACACGACGATGTCGCCCTGGCGCGTCAGCGAGGCAAGATCCTTGGTGCCCGTGTGGCACAACGTCACCGTGGCGTTCTCAGACTTGCGGGTCAAGATCAGCCCGATGGGCCGTCCGACGGTCGTCCCGCGTCCGACGACCACGACGTGCGCACCCGACAGCGGTACGTCGTAGCGACGCAGCAACTCGACGACGCCTCGAGGCGTGCAGGGCAAGGGCCCCGGGCTGCCGAGGACCAAGCGGCCGAGATTCAGCGGGTGGAGCCCATCGGCGTCCTTTTCGGGATCGACCAGGCCCAAGGCCCAGGAATCGTCGATGTGGCGCGGGAGGGGCAATTGCACGATGAACCCCGTGCACTCGGGGTTGGCGTTCAACCGGTCGATGGCCGCCGCGACCTCTTCTGCCGTGGCGTCACTAGGCAGATCCTCACGCAGCGATTCGATCCCCACCTCGGCGCAGTCGCGGTGCTTTCCGCGCACGTAGCTGTGGGATCCAGGATCGTCACCGACCAGCACGGTGCCAAGACCGGGGCGGTGACCGGCCAGCGTCAGCGCAGCGACGCGCTCGGCGAGTTCCGCCTTGATTGCTCGCGCAACCGCCAGCCCATCGATCTTGTCCGCCGCCATGGTCACTAATGTCCTCGCCTCGAGACTCCGCGCAGTCGGGGCGTGCACGGCCACGTCCATCTTAGGGCCAGCCACGCGCGCACAGCGCGAGGACGTCCCGCGGCACCCCCACCCGACCACGCGACGCTTTAGCGCGGGCAACTGTGCGGACCTGAAGTGGTTCATCTGCTGACCATCGCCGCGCTCGGCCGCCCAGTCCCGCCAAACTGCCATGTACTGTCGCCAGCATGACTGACTTGCGAGGAGCACTGTGACAACCTTCGACCCTCTCGACGCAGTCCTTTTCGACCTCGATGGCGTGCTCACGCCCACCGCAGAGGTCCACATGCGAGCCTGGAGCAGGCTCTTTACGCCCTATTTGGCCGAGCGCCGCGTCGCCGACTACACCGATGCCGACTACTTCGACTACATCGACGGCAAACCCCGCTACGAGGGTGTGCGGTCCCTGCTGGCGTCTCGCGGCATCTCGTTGCCGTACGGAGACCCATCCGACGGCCCCGGATCGGACACGATCTGCGGCCTCGGTAACCGCAAGAACCAGCTGTTCACCGAGGTCCTGGAGTCCGAGGGTGTCGCCCCGTACCCCGGGTCGGTGGCCTTCCTCGACGCCCTGGCCGAGCGAGGCGGCGTGACGGTTGCCGTCGTGTCGTCGTCCAAGAACGCTCGTCCGGTGCTCACGGCGGCCGGGCTCATCGATCGATTCGATGTGATCGTCGACGGTGTTCACGCAGCCGACGAAGACATCCCCGGAAAGCCCTCCCCCGACACCTATCTCCGTGCGGCGGAGCTGGTGGGAGTTTCCCCGGCCCGGGCCGTCGTCGTCGAGGACGCGTTGTCCGGAGTCGCCGCGGGGCGGGCAGGAAAGTTCGGGCTGATTCTCGCCGTGAACCGTGGCGCGGGCGACACCGAACTTCTGGCCGGCGGAGCCGACTTGGTCGTCAACGACCTCAGCGAACTCGTGTCTTCGGCGCGAGGCCTCCACGCATGATCCGCGAGCTGACCGCCGACACCATCGACCGGGAGCGTTTTCCGGTCGATCCGTGGGCCTTGCACGAGACCCGCTACGACGCCTCCGATCTCGGTGTGACGGAGACGCTGTTCTCCGTGGCCAACGGCTATCTCGGGCTGCGCGGCAACGTGGAGGAGGGCCGCGACGCCTTCGCTCACGGCACCTTCATCAACGGTCTGCACGAAGTCTGGCCCATCCACCACGCCGAGGAGGCGTACGGGTTCGCCAAGGTCGGACAGACCATCGTCAACGCGCCCGACGCGAAGGTCATGCGGCTGTACGTCGACGATGAGCCACTGCTGATGAGCATCGCCGACGTCGAGCAATATCAGCGCACGCTGTCGTTCCGCGACGGGGTGCTCACGCGCGACATGATCTGGCGCACCCCGTCCGGCAAGCGTTTGCACGTGCGGTCGCGTCGGATGGTGTCGATGTCGGTGCGGCACCTTGCGGTGATGGACTTCGAGATCACGCTGCTGGACTCGGACGCGCCCATCGTCGTCAGCTGCGAGATCCTCAACCGCCAAGACGGCCAAGACGAGTTCCACGTGAAGTCGCAGGCCATGGGGTCCGGTTTCGACCCCCGCACGGCCGCCGTTCTCACGGACAGGGTGCTTGAACCGGTCTCACACTGGTGCGACGAGACCCGCGCTGTCCTCGGGTACCGCGTGGCCGCGTCGGGAATGACGCTGGCCGTGGCCGCCGACCACAGCATCGACACGGGTGACGAGTACGAGGTGCTGACCCAGGCTGAGGACGATGTCACCAAGCACGTGTTCCGCATCGACGGCCGCGCGGGGACCACGACCCGCATCACGAAGACCGTCAGCTATCACACATCGCGGGTGGTTCCCCCTCGAGAGTTGATCGACCGCTGCCGCCGCACGCTCGACCGCGTGAAGGAGTCCGGTGCCGAGGCCGCGTTCACGCAGCAGCGGGAGTGGATGGACGATTTCTGGGAGCGCAGCGACGTCGAAATCGCCGATCAGCCAGCGCTACAGCAAGCCGTGCGATGGAACCTCTTCCAGCTGATTCAGGCAGCCGCCCGCGCCCAAGGTTCTGGGATTCCGGCCAAGGGTGAAACAGGGTCGGGCTACGACGGGCACTACTTCTGGGATTCCGAGATTTACGTGCTGCCGTTCCTGACGTACACGTCGCCCGGCTTCGCTCGAAACGCCCTGCGGTTCCGCTACACGATGCTGGACGCGGCCCGTCAGCGAGCGATCAGCCTGAACCAGCGCGGCGCCCTTTACCCCTGGCGGACGATCAACGGCGAGGAAGCATCCGCTTACTACGCGGCGGGTACTGCGCAGTATCACATCGACGCCGACATCAGCCACGCCCTGTCGCAGTACATCGCGGCCAGCGGCGATGTGGACTTCTTGTACCGCGAAGGCATCGACATTCTGGTCGAGACGGCCCGGTTGTGGGCCGACCTCGGCTTCTGGCGTCGTCGTGACGGGAGCTCGAGCGTCGAGGAGTTCCACATCCATGGCGTGACCGGTCCAGACGAGTACACGGCGGTCGTCAACGACAACCTGTTCACGAACGTCATGGCCCGGGCGAATCTCCGGGCAGCCGTGCGCAACCTGCGCGCCATGGCGATCGACAGTCCCGACAGCTATGCGGCCGCGCGGCACCGGCTCGGATTCACCGAGGACGAGATCGCGGAGTTCGAGCGCATCGCCGAGGCCATGCACATTCCGTTCGACGAACGACTCCAGGTGCATCCGCAAGATGACGACTTCTTGTACAAGGAGATGTGGGACCTCCAAAACACCCCCGACAGCAAGCGTCCTCTCCTGCTCCACTATCACCCGCTGGTCATCTACCGCCATCAGGTCCTCAAGCAGGCCGATGTCGTGCTGGCGTTGTACCTGCAAGGTGACGAGTTCACGCTCGCCGAGAAGCGCGCCGACTTCGCCTATTACGACCCGCTGACCACCGGTGACTCCACCCTGTCGGCGGTCGTGCAGTCCGTCGTGGCCGCCGAGGTCGGTTACGCCGAGTTGGCCTTGGACTACTTCCAGATCGCCGCGCACGTCGACCTCGCCGATCTCCACAGCAACACCGACGCGGGGGTCCATGTGGCGTCCCTCGGCGGTGTGTGGACGGCATTGGTGGCTGGTTTTGGCGGAATGCGCGACTACCTGGGGACATGGACGTTCGATCCTCGCCTTCCACGCGAGTGGACGTCATTGACCTACCGCATGACACTGCGCGGCAACCGGATGCGCGTGCATGTCGATCAGGAGTCGATCACGTTCACCTTGGAGACGGGAGACGCGGAATCCCTGCCCGTCACCGTTCAGGGACGAGCCCTGTCTGTGACGCGTGGCGCACCTCTGGTCGTGCCGCTGAAGGCAGCGACCGTCATGGTGGGCCGCCCATCGCTGCAAGACATCGAAGGTGCGGTCCGCGAGGACGGTTCCGTGCTCAAGGCGACCGTTCCCGCGCGTCCTTACGACGACGAGGCCCCGGACTCGGACCGCGCATAACCACCTTGATGTGGCGGGGGCGGGTGACGCGACGCGCGTCCCGTCCTTGCTACGCGAGATAGGTGTTCAGAACCTCGCGGATCGGGTTCAGTGCGGACTCGCGGTTAATCGTGCCGGAGAACACGTAGTCGATCTGGGTGTTCACCGCATGGGACATGAACAACCCGGCCAACGCCTCGATGGGCGTGTCCGCGACGAGTTCGCCGCTACGGACGGCCTGCGTCAAGGCCGCGGAAATGAACGCTGCCCACGCGTCAACCTCGGGTCTGCCCGGCTGTTCAGCTCGCGGGTCGAGGGCGGAAAGCCCCCAGAAGCCGACGACGATCCTTGCCTCGTCCTGTGACACCGGTTCCAGCGGCAAGAGCGCTTCGACCATGGTCACCGCCGCCTCGGCACCGTCCTTCCCGGCCAGCATCACGGCGGCGCGTCGATTCGTCCGCTCGACAACCGTCGCGGTGGTCTCCGCCAGCAGATCGTTCTTGTCCACGAAGTATCGCCACAGCGCGCCGTTCGACATGCCGAGGTGGTCGGCCAACGCGCGCGAGGTGGCCTGAGCCATGCCATTGCGGGCCACGAGGTCGATGAATCCCGCGACGATCTCGGCCCGGCGCACGGTGTGGTCGACGACCTTAGGCATGAGACACTCCTTCCCGCGAAGGGCACCGAGCGGGGTGCGGTCGCAACGCTACCCGCGAGTTCATCGGCTGCGCGGTCAGTGGAAGAAGTGGCGGGTCCCCGTGACGTACATGGTTATTCCGGCTTCTGCCGCTGCGGCGAAGGTCTCCTCGTCGCGCATCGATCCGCCCGGCTGCACGATGGCGCGGACCCCGGCCTCCATGAGGATCTGCGGCCCGTCGCTGAAGGGGAAGAACGCGTCGGAGGCGGCGACCGAGCCGTTGGCCCGGTCCCCCGCCCGCTCCACCGCCAATCGGCAGGAGTCGACACGATTGACCTGTCCCATGCCGACCCCCACTGACGCCCGGTCGGCGGCCAGCAAGATCGCATTCGACTTGACCGCCCGGCAGGCGCGCCACGCGAACGCGAGGTCGGCGAGGGTCGAGGCGTCGGCCGGAGATCCGGCGACGAGCGTCCAGTTCGCGGGGTCATCACCCGACGCATCCAACCGGTCCGGACTTTGGACGAGCATCCCACCGGACACGGGCTTCCACTCGTCCTGAGACGTCGGGTACGGCTCGGCCAGCAGGATGCGGATGTTCTTCTTGCGGGTCAAGATCGCCAGCGCTTCATCGTCGTAGGCCGGAGCGATGATGACCTCAGTGAACACCTCGGCGACCTGCTCGGCCATGGCGACCGTCACGGGCCGGTTGGCCGCGATGACCCCACCGAAGGCCGACACGGGGTCGCAGGCCAGCGCGGCAGCGTGAGCAGCAGCCACGTCCACGCCGACCGCGATTCCGCAGGGGTTGGCGTGCTTGATGATGGCAACGGCCGGTTCTGCGAAGTCGTACGCGGCGCGATACGCCGCGTCGCCGTCGGTGTAGTTGTTGAACGACATCTCCTTGCCGTGAAGCTGCTGCGCTGCCGTCAGCCCTCCAGCGACCGCCGCATCGGCGTACAGCGCGGCGGCTTGATGCGCGTTCTCGCCGTACCGCAGCGATCCCTGCAGGTGGAACGTTCGTCCGACCCAGGTTGCGGGGTGCTCGCGCAGGAGTTCGTCGGTCATCCACGACGCCACGGCCACGTCGTAGTCGGCCGTGTGCCGGAACGCTGTCGCTGCCAGTTCACGGCGCGTCTCCGCCTCGAATCCGCCGTCCGCCAAGGCCTCACGGACCCGGTCGTACTGCCCCGGAGACGTCACGATGGCGACGCTGGCGTGGTTCTTGGCTGCCGCGCGGACCATGGACGGCCCCCCGATGTCGATCTGCTCAATGCAGGCCTCGGGATCGGCCCCCGAGGCGACCGTCGCGGCGAATGGGTACAGGTTGCTGACGACCAGATCGAACGGACGAACGCCCAGTTCGTCCAGCTGGGCTCGGTGCGTCTCCAACCGCCGGTCCGCGAGGATTCCGGCATGGATTGACGGGTGGAGCGTCGTGACCCGACCGTCCAGACACTCGGGGAATCCGGTGACCTGCTCGACCGGAATCACGGGAATGCCAGCGTTCGACAGGGTCGCCGCAGTCGAGCCGGTGGAAACGATCTCCACACCGGCGGCCGCGAGGTCACGGCCCAGGTCAACGAGCCCAGCCTTGTCGTACACGGACACCAGCGCCCGGCGAATCTCGATGCGGTCGGTCATGGATACCTTTCGTGTCAACGAGTCAGCTCGGCGATCGTGCTGACCAGCAGTGGCCGCTCCACGGCCTTGATGCGTTCGGTCAAGTCGTCCTCGGTGTCCCCAGACTCAACGGGAACGGCCGCCTGAGCGATGATCGCTCCGGTGTCCACGCCCTGGTCCACCCAGAAGATGGTTGTGCCGCTGACCTTCACTCCGTGGGCTAAGGCGTCACGCACCCCGTGCGCGCCTGGGAACGAGGGCAGCAGGGCGGGATGTGAGTTGATCATGCGCCCGCCGAAACGATCCAAGAAGGCGTCGCCGACCAGACGCATGAAGCCCGCGCCGACGATCAGATCAGGCGCATACGCCGCCACGGCGTCTCGCAGGTCGCGGTCCCACTGTGATCGATCCGCACCACGCGTCAGTTCGACGACGAAGGTCTCGACCTCGGCACGCCGGGCACGCGTCAGCCCGTACGCGTCGGGACGATCCGACCCGACGGCAACCAGGTCAATATCGAGACGGCCATCAGCGGCCGCGTCAATGATGGCCTGAAGCAGCGTGCCCGACCCGGACACGAGAACCACCACGCGTTTGCCCACGCGCTCACCCTAGCGGTCTCGTCGCGGGGGTCTGATGCGCGGCCCACCAGCTCACGCAGGACTGGGGTCAGAGTCCTCGTCGGTGAACTCCATGGCCTGTGTCGGCTCCCCTGGCTCGTCGAGGTCGTCGTCGGCTCCCGAGGCGCGTCTGGCGTCTGAAGGTTCCTTGGCCCCGGCGGTCCGCTGGCTCGATTCCCGTGTGCCGGCGGCCACGTCGCCCCCGTCGTCCTCGTCAGCATCGTCGAGATCGACCGAACGCGTTGCCCACAGCGCATACGCGGCCCCCGCCAGTGCACCGGCCAGGCCAAGTATCCCGACAGAGAAACCCAGCAGTTCCCCCAGTCGCGGACCGATACCGACTAGG